>Ga0302243_1000186_pt1 | contig 65814 bp, 59 predicted proteins | sample AAG_UR_Met_MG_FD_193514 | JGI IMG/M metagenome (GOLD analysis project Ga0302243, IMG submission 193514) | Enriched activated sludge microbial communities from anaerobic digester in WTTP, New Holstein, Wisconsin, United States - AAG_UR_Met | ecosystem: Engineered > Bioreactor > Anaerobic >... | reverse complement strand
TCTTTTATTTCAGTTACAACGCCTGAACCTACAGTTCTTCCGCCTTCTCTTATCGCGAATCTCAATTGCGGTTCCATTGCTACAGGCATTATAAGCTCTATATCCATCGTTATATTATCGCCGGGCATTACCATTTCCGTTCCTGCAGGCAAATGCGCTACTCCGGTTACGTCCGTAGTTCTAAAATAAAACTGCGGTCTGTATCCGTTGAAAAACGGCGTATGTCTTCCGCCTTCTTCTTTCTTCAATATATATACCTGCCCTTTGAATTTCTTATGCGGCTTGATTGTTCCCGGTGCTGCCAATACCTGACCTCTTTCTATCTGGTTCTTTTCGATTCCTCTCAAAAGTACTCCGATATTGTCGCCGGCCTGCGCATCGTCCAACAACTTCCTGAACATTTCTATTCCCGTCGCTACCGTTTTCTTCGTATCTTCCGTTATTCCGACTATTTCCAAGTTGTCGCCTACTTTTACTTTTCCTTTCTCTACTCTTCCCGTCGCTACTGTTCCTCTTCCTGTTATCGAGAATACGTCTTCTACGCTCATCAAAAATGGTTTATCTACATCTCTCTGCGGCAACTTTATATCATTGTCTACTGCATCCATCAACGCCATTATCGAATCGATTCCTTCCTGTTTGCCCTGCAATGCCAATAATGCGCTTCCTCTGATTATGCTCGTCTTGTCTCCGTCAAATCCGTACTTCGTCAAAAGTTCTCTTACTTCCATCTCTACCAAGTCCAACAATTCTTTATCTTCTACCGCGTCGCATTTATTTAAAAATACTACTATGTTCGGTACGTTTACCTGTCTGGCCAACAATATGTGCTCTCTGGTCTGCGGCATCGGTCCGTCTAATGCGCTTACTACCAATATCGCTCCGTCCATCTGCGCTGCGCCGGTGATCATGTTCTTTACGTAATCGGCATGGCCCGGACAGTCTATATGCGCATAGTGTCTTTTCTCCGTAGAATATTCTACGTGGCTGACTGCTATCGTTACAATCTTTGTATCGTCTCTTCTTCCCTGTGATTCTGACGCCTTTGCTACCTGATCGTATGATATATATGTCGCTAAGCCTTTGTCTCCCAATACCTTCGTTATCGCTGCCGTCAATGTCGTTTTGCCGTGGTCCACGTGTCCTATCGTCCCTACGTTTACGTGCGGTTTTGATCTATCAAATTTCTCTTTTGACATCTTTTTCTCCTTTGCTTTTTATACTATTATATTTTCTTTTCCAAAATTTTATCTGCTATCTGCTTAGGAACTTCTTCATAGTGAGAAGGTTCCATTGAATAGTTTCCTCTTCCCTGCGTCAACGAACGAAGCGTTGTTGAATAACCAAACATTTCAGACAAAGGAACGTTAGCTTTTATATGCTGAACTTTGTTCCTTGAATCCATGTTCATTATTTTTCCTCTTCTTGAATTCAAATCTCCGATTACGTCTCCCATATAATCTTCGGGAACGATTACTTCTGTTTTCATAATAGGCTCAAGAATAACTGCATTTGCTTTTTTGCAGCCGTCTTTAAAAGCCATGGAACCTGCGATCTTAAATGCCATTTCCGAAGAGTCAACTTCATGGAACGAACCGTCAGTCAGTGTAACTCTTATATCTACTACAGGATAACCCGCCAGTGTTCCCGCAGTAAGAGCTTCCTTAATACCTTTTTCAACTGCCGGTATATATTCTCTTGGAATAACACCTCCGACAATTTTGTTGACGAATTCAAATCCTTTTGCGGCTTCAAGCGGCTCAACGGTAATAACGACATGGCCGTACTGACCTCTACCGCCGGTCTGTCTGATGTACTTTGATTCTGCTTCTGCAGATTTTCTGATTGTTTCTCTGTATGCAACCTGAGGTCTTCCGACGTTTGCCTGAACGTTAAATTCTCTTCTCATTCTGTCTACGAGAACTTCAAGATGAAGTTCGCCCATACCTGAAATAATGGTCTGGTTTGTTTCTTCATCCGTTCTGACCGTAAACGTAGGATCTTCTTCGGCGAGTCTGCTCAATGCGTTTGCAAGTTTTTCTTCATCCGCTTTTGATTTAGGCTCAATAGCAACCGAGATAACGGGATCCGGGAAAGACATTGATTCAAGAACTACCGGATTTGCTTCGTCGCAAAGCGTGTTGCCTGTCGTCGTATTTTTCAATCCGACTACGGCAGCAATATCACCTGCTCTTACTTCTTTGATTTCCTCTCTGTTGTTTGAATGCATTCTTACGATACGAGATATTCTTTCCTTGCTGTTTTTGCCAGGATTGAGTACGTAAGAACCGCTGTTCAAAGTTCCGGAGTATACTCTGATGTAGGTCAGCTTTCCTATAAAAGGATCTGCCTGTATTTTAAATGCAAGCGCCGCGAAAGGAGCATTATCGTCGGCCGGTCTTGCAACTTCTTCATTAGTTTCAGGATTTATACATTTCAAATCTTTTCTGTCAAGAGGCGACGGTAAATAATCGCATACCGCATCCAGCATAGGCTGTACGCCTTTGTTTTTAAATGATGTTCCGCATAACATAGGGATTAATTTTATTTTGAGTGTTGCATTTCTGATTGCCTGTTTGATTTGCGCTTCGGTTGGTTCTTTTCCTTCCATGTAACAATTCATTACATCTTCGCTGTAGTCGGCAAGAAGTTCTATCATGTGCGCTCTGTATTGTTTTGCTTTTTCAACTAAGTCTGCCGGAATATCCGTAACTTCAAAACTTGCACCTAATTCTTCGCCATTCCAAATGAGAGCTTTCATTTTAACGAGATCAACCACACCTTTGAATGCCGATTCTTCTCCGACCGGGATCTGAATAGGAAGAGGGTTTGCTCCAAGTTTTTCTTTAACCTGGCTAACAACCATATAGAAATCTGCGCCTATTTTATCCATCTTGTTTGAAAAAACAATTCTCGGGACATGGTATTTATCTGCCTGTCTCCATACTGTTTCTGACTGCGGTTCAACACCGTTTCCTGAGTCAAATACAACAACGGCTCCGTCTAAAACTCTAAGAGATCTTTCAACTTCAGCCGTAAAATCAACGTGGCCGGGGGTATCAATTATGTTAAACTGCATATCCTGCCACTTACAATAAGTAGCGGCTGAACATATAGTTATTCCTCTTTCTCTTTCCTGTTCCATCCAGTCCATTGTTGCGGCACCTTCATGAACTTCACCTATTTTATGTGTTCTTCCCGTATAATACAAGATTCTCTCTGTTGTGGTAGTTTTACCTGCATCTATATGAGCGGTAATACCGAAATTTCTAATTTTCTCTAACGCAAATTCTCTAGCCATGTGTTTTCCTCAAAAATTTATTGTCAACCTTCAACCGGTTGCAGTTTAAAAACATAAACAGTAAAAAAAACATAAACGCATATTTTTTACGTAAATATGCATTATTTTTTTACGTGTCAATAGTAAAAAAATACATCTTTTCTACACAATCTCCGCTATAAAAACAGCGACGATACAATGTAGACAAGTTTGTGAATTATACATTATTCGCTTTTTAATGTCAATAGTCAAAACTCAAAAAAGCAAAACACTGATACGCCTATTTAAACAACTCTTTGTTTATTTTTGAATAACGCCTTGTTATTCCGTGCATTTCAGCAGACCAATTAGACAATTTTTTCATATTTTCATCCAATTTATGCATGCGTTTTTGTCTTATTTCATAAGTATTTGATAAATCCTTTGTTTTCCAATGGTGATTATCCTCATAAGAGTCTTCAACTTTATCTGAAAAGTACAAAGGTATAAATCTTTTTTCTATTTCACAAAAATTAACAAAAATCGTTGATACATATGATTCAACTTTTTCTATAAAACTTATTGTAGCTTCCCAGTCTTCTTCGGTTTCACCCGGGAAACCAAGAATTATAGTTATAATATTTTCTATGCCGTTTTTTGCGCAATCAAACAATACCCGTTCCGCATCTTTGGCAGAAAACGGTTTTCCCATTAATTTTAAAACGTTATCCGAACCGCTTTCTATGCCAAATCTAAATTCTATAAAACCTGCCTTTCTAATTTTTTTCAAAAATTCACAATCCATCTGCGGCATTATTTTTGCATTGCCTTTAAAAAATATCGTATCCTTCGGCAAATTCAAAGCAATAATTTTATCACACAATTCTTCCAACATATTCAAATCTTGGTTAACGGCGCAATCAAATAACTGAAAATTATAGTTTCGCCTTTTATATTGTTTAATCCTCAATAAAATTTCTTTTAAAATATTATCAGCACTTCTTGTTCTGAACTTATGCCAATGAAAAGAGACAGAACAAAACTTACATCTCCATTGACAACCTCTGCTGAACAATAACGGAATTTCATTCCAGCGATAATCTTGCAGATTTAAATTGCTAAAATCAGGAAAACATAAATTGTTTATATTTTCAATTTCGGTTATTTTTGAATTTGAAACAGGATAATAATTACCGTTTAAATACGATATTCCTGATATTTTATCCATAGGTTTATTGTTTGCATAACAATCTAAAATTTCAAGCAAAACATATTCGCCCTCGCCGTGAACAACAATATCAACGCAATCTCTTACAAGCAGCAATTTTACCGTATCCCCGTTATTGTCCGGACCGCCGCAAACAATAAAAATATTTTTGTTTCTTTTTTTGATAAGCTTGATTAATTTTTCCACTATACATATGTTTGAATTCCAAACTGTAAATCCTATAACATTTACCTTTGAATTTATAATTTTATCAATCCATTTAGAAAAATAATCAATATTTTTCTCAAAAAATTCAATTTGAATTTCTTTTGAATATAAATCTATTGCATCCCCGTACAATTCGCATATTTTAGAGTTTAGATCCTCTATACTGACAGAATACCCGTGTTCTTTAATGGTTGCCGACAAATAAGGCAATCCTATTAACGGCCATTCTCTCGGAAGAAAAGGAGAAATTACCAACAGACAGTTGATTTCTTTTTTATTATTCATTTAAATGCCATAAAGTTCAATAATTATTATACAGGCAGATTATACTATAATTGTTTTAAAATTTGTATCATAAAAAAATAAAAACGGCAAAATTTTATTATTTATCTTTTGCCGTTTTGCTTTAAAAAATATGTTGAATTTCTATTTTAAAACCGCTCCGGTTGATGCCGAAGTAACAAGTCTTGAATATCTGTTAAGCCAACCCGTCTTTATTTTAGGCTCCGGTTTTTTCCAAGTTTTAAATCTTCTGTCTATTTCCTCTTTTGTCAGCTTAACGTTTATTTTTCTTTCAGGTATATTTATATCTATTATATCCCCGTCTTTTATAACCGCTATTACGCCGCCTTCCATGGCTTCGGGAGAAACGTGACCTATGCACGGCCCTCTTGTTCCGCCTGAAAATCTTCCGTCGGTAATAAGAGCAACGGAATCCGAAAGACCCATACCGTGAATCATACTTGTCGGAGCAAGCATTTCTCTCATGCCGGGACCGCCTTTCGGACCTTCATATCTTATTACGACAACATCGCCTTTTTTTATTTTCCCTGCCATAATCGCGTTCATGGCGAGTTCTTCGCTGTTAAAAACTTTTGCTTTGCCGGTAAATTTTTTCATTTTTTCGCTGACAGCAGCCTGCTTTACGACAGACCCGTCAGGAGCTATATTGCCGGTTAATATGGCAATTCCGCCTTCTTTATGATACGGATTTTTTTCTCTTATTACGTCCGTATCCAAAACATGCGATTTTTTTGCTATATCTTTTATATTAAATCCTGAAACTGTTTTGTTCGGCAGAAGTTTTGCTTTAACAGCCGACAATACTGCAGAAATTCCGCCCGCGTTTTCAAGATCTTCCATATAATGATCTCCGGCCGGTTCAAGTAATGTTATATGATTGACCTGCCTTGATATTTTGTCAAACAAATCGAGTTTAAAATCAACTTTCGCCTCATGCGCTATCGCCGGAAGATGGAGAACGGTGTTTGAAGACCCGCCCAAAGCCATATCAACGACTATAGCGTTATGCAAAGAGTTTTTATTTATAATTGATCTTGGGGTTATATTCTTTTTTACAAGCTCAACAACCTGAATCCCGGATTCATAAGCTATCCTTCTTTTTTTTGCCGATACCGCCGGCGCCGTAGCGCATCCCGGCATTGACATGCCCATCGTTTCGGTAAGACATGCCATCGTATTTGCGGTATAAAGACCCTGGCATGAACCCGCTCCGGGACAGGCGCACATTTCAAGTTCTTCAAGTTCTTTAAGATTTATTTTTTTACTCTGGTACAATCCGACCGCTTCAAAAGTATCTCTCACAAATGAACGTCTCTTTTTATTATAAAAACCGGTAAGCATCGGCCCTGCCGTAACCACTATTGAAGGAATATTTAAACGTGACGCGGCCATAAGCATGCCGGGGGTAATTTTATCGCAGTTTGTAAGAAGAACGAGTCCGTCAAGGCAGTGGGCGTTTGCGACCGATTCTATCATATCGCATATAAGTTCTCTTGACGCAAGCGAATAATGCATACCGGAATGTCCCATTGCAATACCGTCGCATATAGCGGGAGTTCCGAATATGAAAGGAACACCGCCGCCTGCGGCAATCCCTCTTTCTATAAATCTTTCAAGATCTCTCATCCCTATATGACCCGGAACCAAATCAGTAAAAGAAGAAGCTATTCCTATGTAAGGTTTGTTTTTATCTTTCGGACTTATGCCTGTAGCATATACCAACGATCTGTTGGGAGCTCTGTTGGCACCGCATTTTATCGTATTGCTTTTCATTTAAATCACCTTTTTTTCTTTAAAGAATTATAGTAGTTTTTTATTTCTTCTGAAGCGTCCAGCCTCATCGCTTTTTGGCACATTTTCAACGCTTTATCTCTTTTTTCCGTTGCTTCAAGACATACAGCATATCTGAAATACGCAAGAGCCAGCATTTGATTGTTTTTTACGGCACTTTCTCTTTCAGTGACAAATTCATAAAATTCTATGGCTTTGCGATAATTTTTTATTATAAAATTATAATCGCCCATTCCCATATTGGCTTCAACGGAATTTACTTTTCGTCTCCAAGAGTCAGTATATATATCTTCAACTTTGCTTATATCCCCTATTCTCATATAAAAAGCACCCACGTCATAAACCAGCTGAGGATCCGAACTTCTTGCAAGAACTGTTTCATAACATTCTTTTGCCTTTTTTATATCCCCTCTGTCTTCATAAATTTTGCCCATTTGAAACATTGCGTGAGGATCGCCATTTTTATATCTTACCGCTTCTTTAAAACATTCTAACGCCAGATCATTATCACCGATTTTTTGCGCCGCTTCCGCATCTTCCATAGATGACTGGTAATTTTTAGCTCCGGCATATCCGCAAAAACAAAATAACGCAATAAGCAATACCATTATTTTTTTCATTTTTTGTTCTCTATCTTGTTTTTTAAAAGTTTATATTCAACCGAATCGGCCAGTGCCTGCCAGCTTGCGTCTATAATATTTTCACTTACACCTATAGTGCCCCATGTGTGTTTACGGTCTTTAGATTCTATGAGAACTCTTACAGGTGCGGCTGTATCTGAATTACTGTTTATAACACGGACTTTAAAATCTATAAGCAGAACATCTTTTATTTCAGGATAAAATTTAATTAATGCTTTTCTTAAACATTGGTCTAAAGCATTAACGGGTCCGTCTCCTTCCGCCACCGTATGTTCTTCCCTGCCATTTACGTCAAGTTTAACTGTAGCCTCTGAAATTATCTTTCCGTTATTGTTTTTTTCAACTATGACTCTGTATCCTTTTAAAGTAAAAAAATTATCGCAATGTTTTTCTATTTTTTTTGTCAGAACAAAAAATGACCCGTCGGCATTTTCATACTGATATCCCTGATTTTCTTTTTCTTTGACCGCTTTTATCACTTCTTTAATTTTTTCCGATTTGCCGTCAATGCCGATCTGTAATTCGCCGGCTTTTGATATTATATTGCTCTTGCCGGACAGATCGCTTACAAGAATTCTTCTTTCGTTGCCGACTTTTTTGGGATTTATATGCTCGTACGTTTTAGAATTTTTTTCTATGGCGCTTACATGAATTCCTGCTTTATGCGCAAAAGCGTTATTGCCTACGTACGGCAGTGAATCGTTTGGAACCAAATTGGCTATTTCATAAACATATCTTGAAAGTTCCGTTAATTTTTCCAAATTTTTGGCTGAAACGCACTGATATCCTCTTTTTAACTGCAAAGAAGGAATTATTGAACATAAATTGGCATTGCCGCATCTTTCGCCAAGCCCGTTTATCGTCCCCTGAACCATTTCGCATCCGGATTCCACGGCTATAAGAGAATTCGCCGTAGCGCACCCGGAATCGTTATGAGTGTGAATTCCGAATTTTGAATACGGAAATTTTTCTTTTATCTCTTTGACTATTCTCTGAACATCGGTCGGTAACATCCCGCCGTTTGTTTCGCATAAACAAATAATTTCCGCTCCGGCTTTTATAGCGGTTTCAATTGTTTTTACGGCATATTCCGGATTATTCAGATAACCGTCAAAAAAATGTTCGGCGTCGTAAACGACTTCTATATTCTTTGATTTCAAATATGATATTGTATCGGAAATCATATTTAAATTTTCCGCCGGCGTCGTGTTAAGCGCATGTATAACATGAAAATCCCATGTTTTTCCGAATATACAGGCGCATTTAACGCCGGCACCTATTATTTTATTGATATTGGCGTCGTCTTTCGCTTTTATGTTTTTTCTTCTGGTTGAACTGAACGCGACTAATTTTGAATTTTTTAATTTGTTTTTTGCCAGTTTAAAAAATTCTTCGTCTTTCGGATTTGAACCCGGCCATCCGCCTTCAATATAGGATACGCCGAAATCATCCAAAGCCGATGCTATTTTCAGTTTATCCTCAACTGAAAACGATATTCCGGCCCCCTGAGAACCGTCTCTTAATGTTGTGTCAAATATTGATATTTTTTTCATTCTTATTTTTATTCTTTAGGCATCTTCTCATATTCAGCCATATCTTTTGCAGCTTCTGCCGTTTTGCCCAATTTAGTATACAAATTTGCTCTCCACTGGTAATAAACTCCTCTTTTTTCTTGTTCTATTGCTTTCGTATAATCTTCCAAAGCTCCCTGCAAATCACCGGCTGCCTCTTTTGCTCTGCCTAAATCTGCTCTTACATGATGTTTTTCTATAATTTCAAGAGATTTTGTAAAATCCGCAATTGCGCCTTGAAAATCATTTTGTTCAAATTTTAATTTTCCTGCCTGAAAGAATGAATTAGGATCTTGAACTTGTTCATCTTGAATTTGTTCCTCTTGAATTTGAACTGCATCAGAAGTCTGATTAGGTATTTGTTGAGTAGCAGTCTCATTTTCAACAACTTTTTTACAAGCAAAAATAAATAGGCCGAAACAAACCAACATTACTAAATTTTTCTTCATTTTCATCTCCTTTTTTTATTTCGCAAAAATATTGTAAATTTAAAACAAGCTATAAATTTTTAATACTGCTGTTGGTATTTTTTTAACTCTCTTACCTTTTTAAAATCCTCTTCCATCAAATCATCTTGCCCAATATCTCTGTATATTTCTGCTCTCCATTTGTAAAAATCAGCAATATCACTCTGCATCTCTATTGCTTTGTTTATATCAGCCAAAGCTCCTTCGTAATCTTTTGATTCCTGTTTTGCCCATGCTCTAAATCCATACAGATAAGCATAACCCGGTAATTCATCCATAGCTTTTGTAAAATCCTTCACTGCTCCTAAATAATCTCCCGCTTTAATTTTTTGGTGTCCGTCAAATATAAATTGATTGCCGGTTTCATAATAATAATCTGTGTTATTAGCTTCATATTCATCTTCATCTATTTCAATGTTCCCGCATCCGAACATAGAAAAAAATAAAACCAAACAACAAGCCATTTTTTTATACATATCCCAATCTCTTTATAAAAATTATAAAACTTTTAAATTGTTTTCATGCTCTCACTTAAAAGTTTTAGATTTTTCGATATCTTTTTCTGCACCTTCTTTATCGTCAAGTGCAAGTTTTACATCAGCTCTCTGTTGATAAATTCTTCTTATTTCCTCAGCCGCAACAGATTCCTTAGTATTTCCGCTATCTCTCAAAGGCTCAATTATTTTTATTGCCTCATTTAAATCTTCAAGTGCAGCCTTTGGGTCGTCCATATCAAATTTCATTTTTGCTCTTTGCGCATAATATAGACCTTTATTGGATTCCGCAATTTCATCTTTATAAAGTAATGCGCTATTTATATCATCAAGTGCGCCTTGTTTATCTCCCATGTCAAATTTTATTTTTGATCTTACAGAATATATCCAGCCTTCATTTTTATTTATAGGAAATTCTTTTTCTACAATCAATGCTTTTTCTGTATCTTTGAGAGCTTCCGGAAAATCATTTAAAACATACTCTATTTCTGCCCTTCTGAGAAAATAATCGCTATTATTCCTTGATCCTTTCATTTGCAAAGCATTATTTATTTCTTCAAGTGCACCCTGAGCATCACCCGTCCACAATTTCGCCTGTGACAAAAGAACATATGTCTCCGGAGTCTGTTTTATTCCTACAGCTGTTCCAAGATCTTCAATTGCACCTTTTAAATCTCCATTGCCCATCTTTGACTGACCAGAAACAAGAAAATCATTGTATTCTGAATCATCAACAAAAACACGGCTTTCGCAAGCAAATAAGCCTATTGCCAAAAATAGCAACATAAATAAACAGTTCTTCATTTTATCCTCCTTTCTTATTTTTTGTTCAATTTAAAACCTTTATGAAGTTCGTTTACGGCTTTTGCCAAATCTGCTTCGTCAACAACGCATGAAACTTTAATTTCGCTGGTTGAAATCATTTCAATGTTAATTTTATTTTTCGCGAGAATTTCAAACATTTTTGACGCAACGCCGGCATGACTTTTCATTCCTACGCCGACAACAGATACCTTAGCGACATGTTCGTCGCAGGACAGAGAACTTGCTTTTAATTCCTTTGCCAGTTCTTCAATTTTAGACTGCGTTCTTTTCAAATCGGCTTTGCTGACCGTAAATGAAATATCGTTTTTCTTGTCTAAAGCCGCCGACTGTATAATCATATCAACGTTGATCCCCAATTTTGCAAGACTCCCAAAAACTTTTGCGGCAATGCCCGGAACGTCCGGAACGTCTATAAGCGAGAATTTTACTTGATTTTTGTCAAATGTTACCGCTGAAACCATTAATGCTTCCATTTTTTTTCTCCCTATTTTTTCTTCACTGACTATATATGTCCCGTCTTTGCCGGAAAAAGTTGATCTTACGTGTATTTCTATGCCGTATTTCATCGCGACTTCAATGCTTCTTGCCTGCATAACCTGAGCGCCGGAACCTGCCATTTCAAGCATTTCTTCATAAGATATAAGATCTATTTTTCTCGCTTCTTTTTCAACTCTCGGGTCTGTCGTATAAACTCCGTCAACATCCGTATAAATCTCACATACTTCGGCTTTCATTGCGGCCGCCAAAGCTACGGCAGTTAAATCAGAACCGCCTCTTCCCAGCGTAGCAATGTCTCCTTTCGGATTTATTCCCTGAAAGCCGGCTACTATCACAATATTGCCTTTATCTAAAAAAGAAAATATTCTTTTGGGCACAATTTTTGTCACTCTTGCTTTTGAATGGTCTAAATCCGCATAAATACCCGCCTGCGGACCTGTTAAAGCTATCGCATTTTCTCCCTGAGACTGTATTGTCATGGCAAGCAAAGATATTGAAACCTGTTCGCCTGTCGCAAGAAGCATATCCATTTCTCTCGGATTGGGATTGGACGTAATCTTTTCCGACATCGTAATCAAATCGTCGGTCGTATCTCCGGGAGCCGAAACGACGACAACAACTTTATTTCCTTTCTTTTTTTTGTCAATTACCCTGCTTGCGACCAGCTTCATTTTATCGCTGTCTGCCACCGACGAACCGCCGAATTTCATAACTACTAATGCCATAATCTTATTCTCCAGCTATTTTATTATCTTTGCGCCGTTACTTTCAAAATCCAAAATAAATTGTTTTACCGGAACAGTTTCTTTTTTCCATATTTTCGTCATAACCGCCAATACTTCTTTGGCTTTTTTATCGCCGCAAAACGCAACCATTGACGGACCTGAGCCCGACAGACACGCTCCGTATGCGCCGGCTTTTTCGGCGGCCTCTATTATTTCTTCCATAACCGGGATAAGTTTTGCTCTGTAAGGCTGGTGCAGTTTATCCTGCATTGCTTTTGAAAGATTTGAAAAATCGTTCGTACAAAACGCCTTTGTTAAAAGAGCGATTCTTGAAGAATTAAAAACAACGTCTTTTCTGGCATATTTTAAAGGGAGAATATTCCTTGATCTTTCGGTAGCAAGTTCAAATCCCGGCGTACATACTACGACCTTCATTTTTTTTGCAACCGGAAGTTTTTCTACGAAAAACTCATTTCCCGGCCCCTGAACGGATATACATATCCCTCCGTAAAAAGCCGGAACTATATTATCCGGGTGACTTTCAAGTCTGATGCCTAAATCAACCATTTCGCCGATTGACAGTTTATCGCCGCATATTTCGTTTGCCGCCATTATTCCGGCGGCTCTTGCTGCCGAAGATGAGCCGAGTCCCGAACTTAAAGGTATATCATTTTTTAATTTTATATTAAAATCGGATAATTTGTACTTGTCTCTTATATCCAAAAGCCCGAATACCGCATCCATGGCTTTCCATAAAATATTTTTTTCATTTTTGGGCAGTATGGTTTTGCCTTCGCCCAATATCGTAAACTTACCGGACGAATTTTTAGCCGGCGTAATTTCAACTTCATTATACATAGAAAGTGACGCCCCTAAAATATCAAAACCGGGTCCTAAATTTGCAGTAGTCGCAGGTACTCTTACTTTTACCTTTTTCATAGTTCTTCCTTCATTGAACAGAATTCTCCGCACATTGTACAAACATCTTCTTGTTTTGGCAATAGTTTCGCTCTTTCTTTTTCAAACTTTTCAGGATCTATTGAAAGCTCTTTCTGTTTATCCCAGTTTCTGTCTTTTCTGTATTTTGACATTTCAAAATCCTGCTCTTTTGCGCCTTTGACGTTTTTAACGATATCGGCTGCGTGCCCGGCTATTCTTGCGGCCATTACTCCGTCATGCACGTCCCGTTTATCCGGCAGTCTTAAATGTTCGGCCGGAGTTACATAACATATAAAATCAACTCCGTAACTTGCGGCCATCGCTCCGCCGATTGCAGAAGTTATATGGTCATATCCCGGAGCTATATCAGTGACAAGCGGACCTAAAAAATATAAAGGAGCGTTATGTGCCAGTCTTTTTGCAAGCATCACGTTTGTTTCTATCTGGTTTAACGGAACATGCCCCGGTCCTTCTATCATGGTCTGCACGCCTGCTTTTCTTGCGCGCAAAACAAGTTCGCCAAGCACCGATAACTCCGCAATCTGCGGGCCGTCGGAAGCGTCGGCTGTGCAGCCGGGTCTGAATCCGTCGCCGAGACTTAAAGTTACGTCATATTTTTTTGCTATTTTTAAAAGTCTGTCGTACTGTTCGTAATAAGGATTTTCTTTTTTGTTGGCGTTTATCCACTTTACCAAGAAAGAACCTCCTCTGCTGACTACTCCGATGTGCCTGGGCTGCCTTGTTAAAACATCGACGGTCTGTTTTGTAATTCCGCAGTGGATAGTCATAAAATCAACGCCTTCTTCCGCCTGCTGTTCAATCACGTCAAACATAAATTCGCCGTCCATTTGAGATATTTTTTTGCCGTTTCTTACGGTTTCACAGGCTGCCTCATAGATCGGAACCGTTCCGACGCAAACCGGACATCTCGCAAGAATTTCTTTTCTTATTGCTTTTAAATTACCGCCGATTGACAAGTCCATAACGGCGTCGGCGCCGGCTTTTACGGCAACTTCCATTTTTTCTATTTCTTCTTCAATGCTTATATGATCCGGCGACGTGCCGATATTGGCGTTTACTTTTGTTTTAAGCCCTTTGCCTACGGCGACGGCCCGTTTTAAAATTCTGTTTTTATTCTTTGGGATTACGATTGTTCCGTCGCAGATCCCTTTGATTATCTCATCCGTCGAAATTCCTTCGTATGTAGAAACCTCTTTAATTTCGCCGGTTACTATATTTTTTTCAGCATTTTCCATTAATGACATTTTTTATTTTTTCCTTTTTTATTTCAGCCCGCATTATTAAATTTTTAATATTTTGGGCTGATTTTTTTATATCTTTTGCTCCGCATACGGCCTGAACTACCGCAACGCCGTCCGCGCCTGCAAGAATAACTTCTTCTATATTTGTTTCATTTATGCCGCCTATCGCTATCAAAGGCATATCGATTCTGCTTCTGACCAAAGACAAAGCTTCAAGTCCTGTTGTATGAGCTTCCGGTTTTGTTCCGGTCGGATAAACGGCTCCGAATCCTATATAATCAACTTTTTGATTTATGCAGCCCATAGCCTCCATGTAACTTGAAGCCGACAGTCCTATGATTCTTGAAGGTCCCATAATTTGTCTTACGTATTTTACCGGCAAATCGCTCTGTCCGACGTGTATTCCGTGAGCATCGGCCGCATAAGCCACGTCGACGCTGTTATTTAACGTAAAATAGACATGGTGACTTTTACAGATTTCTTTAAGTTTAAGCGACATTTCAAAAAGCTGCCTGTCTGACATTGTTTTATCACGGAATTGTATCATATCTGCGCCGCCTGAACACGCAAGTTCAACCTGTTCCTCATACGTAACGTCATGTCTCGGGCATGTAATACACAAAAGTTTTATTTTTTTCAATAACATTTTGAACCTTTTCCGGCATTAAAATATTAAAGCAGATTATATCAACTGGGACTGTAAAAATCAAGCATATTATTTACCGGTTTCTATTCTAAATTCGTTATCGCGCCGCAATTATAAACATTTGAATATCCAAGCCGAACAAGCTTTCTTGCGGCTATTATGCTGCGGCCGCCGTTTTGGCAGTAAACTAAAATTTTGGTTTGTTTGTCAGGTATGAACTGCTCCGCTTTTTCACTTATATCGGTATATGGAAGTGAAAGCGCCTCTTTTATATGCCCGCCGGCATATTCAGATTCGCTCCTTACGTCTAAAATTATTATATTTTTTTCTGTTTTTATTATATCTTTTGATTCCGAAGAATAAACGGTTTTATATGATAATTCTTCCTGAGCATAACAGGCGCCGCTTAGAATAAAAATCAATGCCGCGGCAGTTATAAAAAAAACATTTCTTTTCATTTTTAATATATTATATTTTTCAAATAAATAAAACAATAATTTTCACCTGTAAAAAAAATCCAAAGAGTTTGTTCTCTTTGGATTTTTTCTTTGAATAAATTTATATTTACTTAGCCTGTTCTATCGCAACAGCAACAGCAACCGATGCGCCTACCATCGGATTATTGCCCATTCCTATAAGACCCATCATTTCAACGTGAGCCGGCACCGATGAAGAACCCGCAAACTGCGCATCGCCGTGCATTCTTCCCATAGTGTCAGTCATACCGTAAGAAGCAGGCCCTGCAGCCATATTGTCAGGATGAAGAGTTCTTCCCGTTCCGCCGCCTGAAGCTACGGAGAAATATTTTTTACCGTTTTCGCCTGCCCATTTTTTATAAGTGCCGGCAACCGGATGCTGGAATCTTGTAGGATTTGTTGAATTTCCTGTAATGGAAACGTCAACTCCTTCTTTTATCATTATAGCCACGCCTTCGGAAACATCGTCTGCTCCGTAAACTTTAACTTTTGCTTTATCACCGTCTGAAAAAGAAGTTTCTTTAGTTATATTTAACTTACCTGTCGAATAATCATATTCTGTTTCAACATGCGTAAATCCGTTAATTCTTGAAATTACGTAAGCGGCATCTTTACCTAATCCGTTAAGTATAACTCTCAAAGGTTCTTTTCTTACTTTATTGGCCGTTCTTGCAATGCCGATTGCGCCTTCTGCGGCTGCAAAAGATTCATGACCTGCCAAAAAGCAGAAACATTTTGTTTCTTCTCTTAAAAGCATAGCCGCAAGATTGCCGTGACCGAGGCCTACAAGCCTTTGGTCTGCAACTGAGCCGGGTATACAGAAAGCCTGAAGTCCTACACCTATAAGTTCTGCCGCCTGAGCCGCCGTTTTTGCGCCTTTTTTTATTGCAATCGCCGCGCCTAATGTGTATGCCCAAACTGCATTTTCAAACGCTATTTTCTGAACACCTTTTACTATTTCGTCAACATTTATGCCTTTCGCGTCGCATACCGCTTTTGCATCTTCCAAATCTTTCATTCCATATTCTTTAAGACAAGCGTTTATTTTCTCTATTCTTCTTTCATAACCTTCAAATTTTACCATGATAATACTCCTCTATTTATGTCTCGGATCTATTTTTGTTTCTGCTTCGGCAAATCTTCCGTAAGTGCCGACGTTTTTTTCAAAAGCCGTTTTAGGATCTGTCCCTTTGGCAATCTGTTCCATCATTTTGCCTATGTGGACATATTTATAACCGATTACTTCGGAATTTTTATCAAGCCCTATTTCCAAAACATAACCTTCCGCCATTTCAAGATAGCGTACGCCCTTTTCTTTTGTGCTGTACATCGTGCCGACCTGCGATCTCAAGCCTTTTCCGAGGTCTTCAAGACCTGCGCCTATCGGAAGTCCGTTTTCCGAAAAAGCAGTCTGCGTTCTGCCGTAAACTATCTGCAAAAAAAGTTCTCTCATCGCAGTATTTATCGCATCGCATACCAAATCTGAGTTTAAAGCTTCAAGAATTGTTTTGCCCGATAAAACTTCAGCAGCCATAGCAGCCGAATGCGTCATCCCGGAACAGCCCAGAGTCTCAACAAGAGCTTCTTCAATTATTCCCTTTTTTACATTCAACGTAAGTTTGCAGGCACCCTGCTGAGGAGCGCACCACCCTACGCCGTGAGTCAAGCCGCTTATATCAGTAATTTCCTTTGCTTTTACCCATTTACCTTCTTCGGGAATAGGCGCCGGACCGTGTTTTGCGCCCTTTGCGACAACACACATGTGTTTTACTTCTTCCGAACAATTACAACTCATTTTGCCACCTCTATAACTTAATTTTATATTCAACCCGTATTTAAATTTAAAACAGAGATATTTTACTAAAATGTGTAATTATTGTAAATAGATTATTGTAAACTATTTACAAAATATTACGCATAAAAAAAGAGAGACGGGTTAAATATACCCGTCTCTCTTTTGTACAGCTCAAAATCAAAAACTAAAAATTAACGTCAATCTGACCTTCTTTCAACTTTTTCAACTGGTCAAGTATCTGCTGTTCTTCTTCAGGAGGAGTAAATCCCGCCGCTTCCATAAGAGCAGCCCACTGAACATTCCAAGCCTGACCGGTCGCGCCTCGTTTTGCAATCTCATCCATATTCCGGGCAGTATTGTTCCTTACCCATTCAAGATTACTTGACAGACCTGCGACTATTTCGGTTTTTATCTCTTCTATTACCGTCGGATCTAATACTACGCCGCCGCTGTAAGCAGTATCAACAGCCATTGTCATATTGCCGTTAATATCGTCTCTTACGTTACCCATAAACAATGCTCTTTGACCTGCTCTAGGGAGAGCTTCCTCTTTCATTTCCGTAACATCAACAAGTATAAGTTCTCCTGCTGCGGATTCAAAAATGCCATTGCTTCCGTCTTCGACTTCGCCCTCACCCTCGCCGTTAAGTAAGTTAACCGTTGCGTCTTTTACAACAGCATATTTTGTTACATTTCCTTCTTCGTCAACTACGGTAAGATAACCGTCTTTAAACGTCTGATTTTTATCTTTAGGATTTACATATCCTTCTTCTTTGTCAAAAAGAGATATTTGTTCGCCCGTTTTAGGATCAGTATATACTCCGTCTTTAACCGAACCCGGATCCAAGCCAAATAATTTTTCAATTTCCGCATCTGACAATTTAGGACCGGCCAAAGTTCCGTCAACAGCAGGGTCTACTCTTGCCGAAACAGTTGCTACCGCCTCAATAAGCTTTACAGCTTGGAATTTCATGTAAGACATTCCTCTGTCACATACTGTTGTTTCAACCTGAACTCCGTCGGTGCCTCCAACACTTACAGTTGCCCCATGCGGGTAGAATGTCCCATTTATATTTGTTCCGTTAGGAGCATAGACATTTGTAGTCGTACTGGCAGTTATAGTCTTGAATGAAAGCGATGCAACCTGAGAAACTCCGTTGTCCATAGCCAAAAGTTTAGCTTTAAAGGCTGTGTAACTCTGACCTGCTTGCAAGTTAAATACCGCTTTCAAAGAATATTCATCCATCCTCGCAAGCGTAGAACCATAAAGAGCAACGTCTGTTATGTTTGAATGACTGTTACGCCATTGGCCAAGTTGCTCTTTAACATTTGAACCGCCTGCAACCAAAATGCTGCGGAATTCATTGTATGTCTGCGCAGCCTGCTGAGCAGCTGCAAGTGCTGCGCTGTTTGCGGCACTGGCATTGCTAAGCAAAGCTGTCGACGGAGATTCTGTCGAAAATTTCTCAGTGTAAAGAACTCTGCCGAAATGAACATACGTTCTTGACTCAACAACTCCGTCTCCGTAATTTTCAGATATGGTATATCCGTTACCCAAATCTTCGGTTCTTCCTGTAACAGTACCTTCTTTATTATATGTTATTTTTACTGAACCGGCATAAACAGTATAATTGCCGTCGCCGTCGGTAACTTTTGCAACGCTTCCGTCATTGTTAAAGTCCGTTTTCGAAATAACTTTGAAATCGTTGTCCGTTCCGCCTGCGGCCGCTTGCTGCTGTATTTGTGAAATAGAAAGATTGCCTGCAACCAAATCGTTAAAATTACCTGCGCCCATACTGATTGTGGTTGAAGACTGCATATAATCGTTGTATATTTCAACCGTATACTTCTTTATTAAATCAATAACAGTGTTGCCTTCGGCGTCTTTTACAGGATTTCCAGATGAATCTACTCTTTCTTTAGCTTCATAGTTTATTCTGTAAACCGCGTCCAAAAGACCGTCATTTTTTCCGTCGGCATCGTATATATACGCTTCAACAACCAAAGCCTTGCCGTCCGTAGTATATTCGGACCCTAAAGTTGCCTGAGGTTTGCCGTATTCCGATACCGTGCACGTTGAACCGCCGGTCGCCGTAAAATTTAAACTGATGGAATGGCTTACTCCTTTTTTAAGTTCTTCAACCGCCTGACCGAACCAAGCCGACACTACCTGAATGTCCTGATTATGTCCGGAACTCGTATTAGAAGATACGGTTAAACTTGCTTCCGGTACTCCGGCGTTGAGTAAGAACTGATACAACTGAGCCATTTCTCTTACTTCATCCGCAGATTTTCCGGGAAAAGCCGCAGTAAACTTAGCAAGAACTTCCTGAGAAACTTCTGTTTTTGATATTTCAGCCCAATCCGTGCCGGAAATATTCATGCTTGCCGGCGTCCATGAATTTGTAGCATCATCATAAACCAACATAGCCTTAACCTGATTCATGGACATAAGAGTAATGTTTCTGTTAGCGTCCATTGAACTTGTCATTATGCCCGCCACATAATTAAAAACCGCGGACAATTTGTAAACCGCCTGATTTGCTCCAGCCTGAGATCCTATGCCCGTGCTTGCGGAACTTGCGTTTACCGTGTATTCCGGCATATTCTGCGTTGCCATTGTTGAAGCCCATTCGTTTGAAGCAGAAACTGACGAGACACTTCCAAAACCAAGACCGATACTTAATACCATTGCCAAGACAAAAGAAACTGTTTTTTTGTTCATGGCTGCCACCTCCTAAATTTATTTAACTCCCACTTCTTGCATTAATATTGTAGTTCTTTGCTTAAAAAAATTCTAGAACTTCTTGTGAAATTTTTGTGAATTTTTCACATTGTTTTTTTAAACATTTCTCACGTTTTAAGTATAGTTGATAACCAAAAAAATATCAATGCGTTTTTTGCCCGCTTGAATAAAAATGCCAAAATGTAATATATTACATGCAAATGGATACTTTAAAAAAACACCAGATAGTTTTAATTTTTGCGCTTTTTGCCGCGGCTTTTTTTACGTATTTCCCGGCTATGACGGCGGGATTTGCAAGCCTTGACGACGCTACTCTGCTGGCCGGCGCTAATAAAGCTTATAATCTTAGCGCGTCAAATATTTTTGCCGTTTTTAAAACGGATTACATCGGTCTTTATCATCCTCTTGTAACTCTTTCATTTGCGGTTGAACGCTATTTTTTCGGAATGGTTCCGGCATTCTTTCACTTTGACAATATGCTTCTTCATATTTTAAATACGATTCTTGTTTTTCTTATTTTTGCAAGACTTACAAAATCATTTGCCGCAACTTACATAATATCTTTTCTTTTTGCCGTCCATCCCGTGCATGTTGAAGTGGTCGCCTGGATAAGCGCGCGAAAAGACACTTTATACTCCGCTTTTTATCTCTTGTCTTTTCTTTTTTACATAAAAGCATACGACGGTAAAAATAAAAAATTACTTACGGCGGTTTCGGTTTTATTTTTTCTGTTTGCGTGTCTTTCAAAAGCAATGGCTGTCACTCTTCCTTTTGTGTTAATTTTAACCGATTATTTTACCGGAAATTTTTCAAAGAAAAACTTTAAAAAATATACCGCTTATTTTTTAATCACGGCAATATTCATAGCAGTCGGAATATGGTCTCATTACAGACACGAACCCGATTCTCCTTTCGCGTTTTTTACTCTTATGCAAAACATTTTAAACGCTCATTTTCATGTGCTTTTTTATATTTATAAATTTTTGCTTCCGGTAAAATTATACTGTATGTATCCTCTTTTTTACAATCCGGCAACAACGCCGCCTTGGTATATATTCGTTTCGCCGCTTATAGTTTACTCAATGATTTTATTGGCGTTTTTAAGTTTGAAAAAAACAAAAAAAATATTTTTCGGATTTTTATTTTTTATTATCGTATTGATGCCGTCAAGCGGGATACTGCCGATGGGAATTGCGCCCGTGGCGGACAGATACGCTTATCTTGCCTATATAGGTTTGTTTTATATTTTTGCGGAAGCTGTTGTCCTGCTGTACGGATATTCAAACGCCGTTTTAAAAAAAGTTTTGATGTTTCTGGCAATAGTTGCGGCCGGATTTTTGATTTATCTTTCGTTTAACAGATCTTTGGACTGGCAAAAAGAAACATTCGCGCCTCCGGGAGGCCAGCCGCAATACCTGAAGAAATCTTCGGCTGCCGTTTCTCAATCCGGACAATCAACGAAATTTGACGAAATAAATAAACAGGCGCAAAGTACGCAACAATAATAAATTTTTTATCCTACTCTTATTATTTTTGATATATGAGAACCCGTTCCGTTAAAAATCGTTTTCAGTTTTTCGTATTTTTCCATTTTTAATTCTTTATCTTCCGATATTATTGCAGCGGCCGTTTCTTTCGCAAGTTCAATAAGTTTTATGTCTTTTATAATATCTCCGGCTTTAAATTCCGGAAATCCGTGCTGGCTTGTGCCCATAAAATCTCCGGGACCTCTCATATCCAAATCGGCGGAAGCGATTTTAAAACCGTCGGTCGTTGCCGTCATTATCGCCAGCCTTTGTTTCGCGTTCTGCCCTTTGGAATCTGAAATTAAAAAACAGTACGACTTTTTTGCGCCTCTTCCTACGCGGCCTCTTAACTGGTGCAGCGTTGCAAGACCGAACCTGTCGGCATGCTGGACAACAATCATTGTGGCATTCGGAACGTCAATTCCGACTTCTATTACCGTAGTGGCTATAAGCACGTCAAACTTTTTATCTTTAAAATCCGTCATTATTTCATTTTTTTCTTTAGGCTTCATCTTGCCGTGAAGAAGACCTACTCTGACATTTTTAAACGCGGTCTGCGATAATTTTTCGGCTTCGGCAACCGCGGATTTTAATTCAATTTTATCCGATTCGTCGACAAGCGGATAAACTATATACGCCTGTCCGCCGTTTTTTATTTCCGATAAAACTTTCTCGTACGCGTTTTGTTCGTCGGAACATACTGTTTCAACCGGAGTTCTCATCGGCGGAAGTTCGTCAATGACGCTCACGGCCATCTCGCCGTAAATTGTCATAGCAAGCCCTCTCGGTATGGGAGTTGCCGTCATCATTAAAATATCCGGAGTAAGTCCTTTGGACAGAGCCGAAACTTTCTGCATAACTCCGAATCTGTGCTGTTCGTCTACGACAAGCAGGCTTACGTTTTTAAATTTAACTCTTTCTTCCATTACCGAATGGGTGCCTATTATTATATTTACCGTACCGTCGGCAACTGACTTTAAAATATCTTCCCTGTTTTTTTTGGATTTTAAAACTGACGAAGTTAAAAGCGCTATATTTACGTTTATGTCTTTTAAAATATTTTTAAAAGTAAGATAATGCTGTTCGGCTAAAATTTCGGTAGGCGCAATAATCGCCGCCTGATAATTATTTTCAACCGCAAGCAAAATGGCGCTTAAAGCCACTATTGTTTTACCCGATCCGACGTCTCCCATCAGCATTCTGTTCATTGACAGCGCGCTTGTCATATCGGCAAATATTTCATTAATGACTCTTTTTTGGGCTTTGGTAAATTCAAAAGTAAGCCTGTTTTTGAACGCAGACAGCAAAGTTTTTTTGATTTCATATTTTTGAATTTTATTTTGTCTGCGTATTTTATTTTTAGCCGTTTGAAGCGCAATCTGCAACAGCAAAAACTCCTGCATGGCAAACGATTGCCGCGCAAATTCCGCTTCTGACTCCGTTTGCGGATAATGTATTTTTTTAACGGCTTGCTGCATAGGCATAAATTTTTTATTTTTAAGCGATTCTATGCCGGCAAGAATATCGGGATAAAAACCGGAAAAATTTTTAACAGCGTTTTTTATAACTGACAGTAAAAACTTTTGCGTTATGCCGGCCGTTAAATCGTATACCGGGATCAATCTTTTAAAAAATTCCGGGATATCGTTTGCGTTTTCAACAAATTCGTAATCTTCGGCACTTATCTGTTTTTGCCCGGCCTGAATTTCGCATGTTCCGTATACATAAACATATCTGTCTTTTACAAACTGTTTTCGTATCGTTGAAAAAACGTCATATTTTGAGTAAGGATTGAACTTTCTGAAAAACTTTACGGATATTATTCCTGTATCGTCGGCTACGTCCGCGCAAAAAATAGCAAGTCCTCTTGCAATATTTTTTTCATACGCACCTGTAATTTTTCCGAAAACGCAGTAATGTCCGGTAAAAAAAATCTTATCGGAAGAGACAATCTGCGTTCTGTCCTGATAACTTCTCGGGAAAAACGTGATAAGGTCTTCAACCGTATTAATTCCGAGATTAGAAAGCAGCGACGCTCTCTTCGGGCCGATACCTTTAAGATATTTTACTTCGGAATATAAATTCATTTTTTCTTTTGCTTATACGGCCGGCATTTAAAACGCATATCCCGCCGAAAAAGCATATTTTGAATATTCTATATCGTAATCGGCATTGCCGTATTTCCCTTTGGCTCTGTTGACAGACCACAAAAGTTCAAAAACAAACTGATTATAAACAAAACCGAATCCTGCGGCATAATATACTCCGCCCGTCGTATCCGACAGTTCGTCGCAAGAGCACGAAAAAATATTATAGCCTAATTGGGCAACCGCATATCCGTATTTATAAGGAACCGTAGGCGTGGAACGTATTTTTAAGGAAAGATAGGCGGGAATGAATGAAAAACTGCCGGCGATATCGCCTGCGCTTCTTTGATTTTGAACAAGCAAACCGCAGCCGGCTCCGAACGAATCGGATATATAATGATAATACTCGGCTGCCAAACCTATGCCGGCGGTAGAAGACTGAGAACTCCCTTTGATTTCGTATCTGCCGTTAAAATCATAAACCACTTTTAAAACAAGTTCGTTGTTTTTAATAACTTTTAGGGCCGTATCGTCAAAATTTAAATCTTCACTTTTTTTTTTATTTCTTCATCTTTTTTGATTTCTTTTATATCTTCCGCTTTTATCTTTATAAGTTCCATCCCCTGAATAACGTAAACTGCCTGGGAATCCTGATGCGGGATATTGCCCTTATACTCCGTACCGTCTTTCAAAATAACTGTCTCGGCATAAGCGGAAGTTTCTGCAAAATAAAACATAAAACCTGCGGCAACCGCAAAAAAAATGATTTTTTTCATAATTATCCTTTATAAAATTCGTATAAAGTCCAAACGCCTATTAAAATAAAAACAACTCCGGCTATAAATTTAAGAGGAATATTCTGTAAATATGTTTTTGCGCACGTTCCGGCTAGAACGGCGATTGCCGAAGATAAAACCAAAGCCCCCGCGGATGCAAGAAAAATCATCCACGGCGAAAGTTTTGAATTTGCAGCAAACAACAGCGTCGCTATCTGAGTTTTGTCGCCTAATTCAGCAAGAAAAACCGAAAAGAAAACAGTGATCAATCCGCTCATAAAATCTCCGCACTTCACAGAAGATTAGAAGCTTTAAGGCTTATTAAAAATTAACAACAAAAACTTATCAATTTTCTGCTATGCAAAACTTCCCGGTTCCCAAACTTCTTCGTTTTGCTTTGCAAATCCGCCCAACAACAGAGCTTTCTATATTATCCTTCTATTCTTAATTTTACAGTTTTTGCTTTTATTATAGGCAGTTTGTCTATAGCTTCCAGAGCCTGAGCGACTTTTTCACTGACCGCTCTGTGAGTAGTTATTATTATAGAAACTTTTTTATCTTTATTTCTATCTTTCTGGTAAAGACTTGCTATTGATACTCCGTATTCGCCCAAAATACCCGATATCTTTGCAAGTACCCCCGGTCTGTCAACAACGCTGAATCTAAGATAATAATCGCTTTTGCTTTTGCCGTGAGGCAGAAATTTTATATTTTTCTTTTTTGAATAAATTACATTCTGCACTTCGCCCGCGGTTTCGGTCGCTATAAATTTTGCAAGATCAATTATATCCGAGACTACCGCCGAAGCAGCCGGAAGCTGGCCTGCTCCTTTTCCGTAAAAAACAACATCGTCCGACGCGTCGCCTTCTATCATTACGGCATTATATTCGTTATGAACTGTCGCAAAAAAATGATGATGGTCAATAAGACAAGGTTCAACCCAAAGATCAACGCCGTTATCGGTCTTTACCGCAGATCCTAAAAGTTTTACCACATACCCGAAATCGGAAGCTATTTTAACGTCTTCAACTGATAATTTATCAATACCTTTGACTCTTATATCTTTTACTTTTATCCAGCTTCCCCACGCTATTGAAGATAAAATCGCAAGTTTATTGGCGGTATCAAGCCCTTTAACGTCGGCAGACGGATTTGCCTCTGCAAATCCTGCTTTTTGCGCGTCTTTCAGAGCATCTTCGTAAGTCATATCTTCATTTGTCATTTTACTTAAAATAAAATTTGTGGTTCCGTTAAGAATCCCTTTTATTTTTTTTATTTCGTTTGCTGCAAGCCCTTCATTCAATCCCTGTATCACGGGGATTACACCGCCTACGGAGGCCTCAAAATAAACAAGTTTCTTTTTCTCTTGGGCAAGCGAAAATATTTCATCCCAGTATTTTGCAAGAACAGCCTTATTTGCAGTAACAATATTTTTGCCGTTTTTTAGTGCTTCGGTAATAACCGTCCTTGCCGGCTCGTATCCTCCGATGAGTTCAACTATAATATCTATTTCGGGATCTTTGATAACCGTTTTGTAATTATCAACGTATAAATCCGGTTTATCTATAGGTCTTATATCGCATATAGATTTTATTTTTATTTTTACTCCGGACTTTCTTATGGCAATCAGCTGGTTTTTTTCAAGTATTTTTAAAACGCCTCTGCCGACTGTTCCGTATCCTATTATTCCTATATTTAAAATTTTTTTCATAAATTATAAACCTCATTTGCCTTTTGTAAATTGTTTAAACCTTAAAAGCGCATCGTGAAATCTCTTATCGTGCGTTACAAGCGCTATTCTGATATACCCTTCACCGCAAGAGCCAAAACCGACTCCGGGAGAAACAACCACGCCGGTTTCCTGCAATAATCTTTCCGCAACGGAAAGAGAACCTTCTTTTTTCAGATTTTCAGGCAGAGCGGCCCAGACGTACATAGTTCCTTTCGTCTGCCTTGTCTTCCAGCCGATTTTATTAAGGCCGTCAACCATCTTGATCATTCTTCTTTCATATATTGCCGCCTGTTCTCTTACGCATTTCTGCGAACCGTTTAAAGCCGCAACGGCTCCCAGCTGAATAAAAGTTGGAACTCCGTAATCCAGAAAAGATTTAAATTTTTCAAGCGGATACAATAATTGTTTTGCTCCGCAAACCCAGCCGATTCGCCATCCGGCCATATTAAACGTCTTTGAAAAAGAATGAAATTCCAAAGCAACATCTTTAGCTCCGGCAAACTCAAAAATAGACGGAGCGACATAATCCCCGAAAGTAACTTCGGAATATGCATTGTCAGAAACAAGAAGAATATTGTATTTTTTACAGAACTTTATCGCTTCTTTCCAAAAATTGTTATCTTCTACGCAGGCCGCCGTAGGATTATTGGGATAATTTAAAAACATTATTTTGGCTTTTCTGGCAACCGCCGCGGGTATTTTTGAAAAATCAGGCAGGAAATTATTTTCAATCAAAAGAGGCATTGAATGTATTTTGCCGCCTGCAAGTATAACTCCGTTAAAATGTACGGGATATGCAGGATCGCATACTAAAACATAATCGCCCGGATTAAGATATGACATGCATAAATGGGCTATTCCTTCTTTTGAACCGACAAGCGAAAGAACTTCTGTCTGATAATCAAGCTCAACTCCGAATCTTCTGCCCATCCATTCGGTAATTACTTTTCTGTATTTAGGCATTCCTTTTGCCTGCGGATACCTGTGGGTTTTAGTGTGATTTTTTACGGTATCGCACATAACGTCAACTACATGGTGCGGAGTCGGCATATCGGGATTACCCATGCTTAAATCTATAACATCCAGATTTTTTGCATAAGCTTCCAGTTTCAGATGATTTATCTTTGTAAATAAATAAGGCGGCAATGAATCTAACTTTTTTGACGGTTTTATTTTTATCATAGTTATTTGTTGTTTAATTTTAAATTTCTTTATTTTTGAATTAATTTTCTCAAAGTAGTTGTCGGTTTAAACGAAACTTTCTTGCCCGCGGGTACGGGCACAATAGCTCCGGTTTTAGGATTGCGGCCCTGCCTTGCCTTTCTGTCTTTTGATTTAAAAGAACCAAGCCCGGAAAGAGAAACCGATTCTCCGTTTTTCAGATTATTCTGAATAACTTTAACCAGCGCTTTTATCGCGATATTAATATCCGACTGCGTCAATCCGGAAACATCAGCTATTTGTTTTATTACATCAGGTTTTTTCATCCAATCCTCCAAAAATATCATAAGCTTTAATCTTCTTATTTGAAAAATATATTAAAAATCAATTAAAAAGTCAATAAAACAATGCCGGTTTACTTCAAAATAAAAACCCGCCGCGTTTTTTATAACTGCTTTGTAATTAAACTATAAACTTTATATAATCATTGCTGTATGAAAAAACTATATATTATTGACGCAAGCGCCTACATACACAGAGCTTATCACGCAATCCGGCCTCTTACGGCTTCGGACGGTACTCCGACAAACGCCGTTTACGGATTTATAAAACTTATAAACAAAATTAAAAATGAAAAAAAGCCCGATTATATTGCCGTATGTTTTGACCATCCGTCAAAAAATTTCAGGCATGAACTTTCTCCGCAGTATAAGGCGAACAGAATGGAAATAGACGTTGATCTGATAAAACAAATGCCCATAGCAAGGGAAGCCGTTAAAGCGATGAACCTGCATCTTCTTGAAAAAAGCGGGTTTGAAGCCGACGATTTAATCGGAACGCTTGCCAAAAAAGCCGAAGAACAAGGCATATTTACGGTAATAGTAACGGGCGATAAAGATTTATTTCAGCTGGTTGACGATAACATACAAATATGGAACGAATCTAAAAACATTATGTTTGACAGACAAAAAGTTTACGAAAAATACGCCATTTATCCCGAACAGATTGTTGATATGCTTGCTCTTATGGGTGACGCCTGCGATAACATTACGGGCATTAAAGGCATAGGCGAAAAGACAGCGGTAAAACTTCTTCAGGAATATAAAACGCTTGAAAATATAATAGAAAACGCCGCTTCTTTAAAAGGCAAACTAGCCCAAACCGTAAAAGAGGGAGCCGAATCGGCGATTTTAAGCAAAAAACTGGTTCAGCTTGAACTTAACGCTCCGATAGATTACTCAATTGACGATATGAAATTTGACGATAATCTTTTCGCAAACGCGGCTGATTTTCTTAAGAAATATGAATTTCACAGTTTTTTAAAACATGATCATTTTCAAAATGTTTTTAAAATAACTGAAAAAACAGAAAAAGTAAAAGAACTTACTCCTCAAATAAAAAGACCGGAAGATTCAGAACCTCATATACCTATAAATATACCGGGTGTAAAAATCGCAGACTCCGTTGAATCAGCTCTGGAACTTAAAAAAATTCTTGAAACAAAAGATAATATAACAATAAGCGTTGAAACAAACGGCTATGATTTTACAAGCAGTTTTCTTGTAGGCATTTCTTTCTTTTACGGACAGGACTCCGTATATTACGTCCCGGTAAATCACAGCGATTTTACTTTAAAACAACTGCCGGCTGAAGATTTAAAAAATGTTTTCGGCGGCTTGTTTGAATCGGATAAAATAAAATTTACGGGATATGATTTAAAATTTGTAAAACATATCCTTAAAAACCTCGGCATTACCTTAAAAAATTCATTCTGCGACGTAATGATAGCATCTTACTGTATTGATCCGTCGCGCAGGCACGATTTTGAAAGCCTTGCGGAAACGATATTGTCTTTTAAAATTGATTCCGAAGAATCGCTTCTCGGAAAAGGCTCAAAAAAAATAACGCCCGATATTCTCGGAGTTGATACTCTTTCAAAATATTCCGGAACAAAAGCATATTTAATCAACAGGCTTGCTGATAAATTTTTAAAGGAATTAAAATTAAAAAATCTGGATAAACTTTTTTTTGAAATGGAAATGCCGGTACTTTCCGTACTTACGGAAATGGAAGAAACGGGAATTAAAATTGACGAATCTTTTTTAAAAACATTTGACGAAAAAATAACGAAAGAAATTTCAGAGTCCGAAAACAAAATATTTAAAATTTCGCAAACTGAGTTTAACATCAATTCCCCTAAACAGCTTGCCGAAATTCTTTTTGAAAAAATGAATCTGCCGACCGTCAAAAAAACAAAAACCGGTTATTCAACCGACGAATCCGTCCTAAGCGAATTAAGCGGCTATGAAATAGCAAATGAAATATTAAAATACAGGGAACTCCAAAAAATAAAAACGACTTACATTGATTCAATGCTGAGATACTGCAGCTCTGAAGGGTGCAGAATACATACCATATTAAATCAGGCCGTAACTACAACCGGCAGGCTTTCGTCATCCGAACCGAATCTTCAGAATATTCCGGTAAGAACAGATTACGGAAGACAAATACGGCGGGCTTTTATAGCGGATATCGGCAAAATATTCATATCGGCCGATTACTCCCAGATAGATTTAAGAGCTCTTGCTCACATATCCGGCGATAAAACTCTTATTGACGCTTTTAACAACGGCAAAGACATCCATACGGCTACCGCTATGGAAATATTTTCGGCGCCGTCCGAGCAGGACGTGACTCCGCAGATGCGTTCTGCCGCAAAATCAATAAATTTCGGGATAGTATACGGCATTTCGCCTTTCGGACTTTCCAAACAGCTCGGGATACCCGTCCAACAGGCTAAAGAATATATAGACAATTACTTTAAAAAATACAGCGGCGTTAAACAATGGGCTTTTGATATTACGGAACAGGCGAAAAAAACAGGTTTTGTTAAAACTTTATCCGGCAGAATAAGATATATCCCCGAAATAAACTCATCAAACAAACAAACGGTATCTTTCGGCGAAAGAATGGCTTTAAACACTCCCGTTCAGGGCACTTCCGCCGATATAATTAAAATCGCAATGATAAATATTTCCAATAAAATAAAAGAACAAAACTTAAACTCAAAATTATTGCTGCAGGTTCATGACGATTTGCTGTTTGAAGCGCCGGAAGAAGAAAAAAATATAATGATAAAAATGATAAAATACGAAATGGAACACGCCATGGAATTAAAAGTTCCTCTGGCGGTTGATATGAAAGCCGGAATAAACTGGGCGGAAATGGATAAGATATGATAATAGGACTGACAGGCGGAATAGCTACCGGAAAAAGCGAAGCGGCAAAAATATTCAGACAGTCGGGATGTTATATTATTGACGCCGATAAAATTTCAAAACAGTTGACTTCCAAAGGTTCGGATGTTTTAAAAAAAATAGAAGAATCTTTCGGATCCGGAATTCTTACGTCAAAAAAAACTTTAAACAGAAAAAAACTCGCAAACCTTATTTTTAACGATAAAGGCGCGAAATTGCAGCTTGAACGAATTCTGCACGTATACATAATAAAAAAAATAAACGAAATCGCGGCAAAAAAATATAAAAACGCCGACATTATTATAGATGCTCCGCTTCTTTTTGAAGTAGGTTTGGACAGAATCTGCGAGAAAGTGATTGTAATTTACGCAAAACACAGCCTGCAGATTGAAAGATTTATGAAACGAGACAGACTTTCAAAAGAAGAAGCGGAAAAAAGAATAGCAGTACAGATGCCGATAGAAGAAAAAATGATGCTTGCCACGGTTGTAATTGACAACTCTTCCTCGCTTAAAGATCTTGAAAAAAATATCAAACATATCTATTCCTGTTTCAAATCCGGCCGTTAATGCAACATATAAACCAATTGTATTGATTAATTTTATTGACAAAAACCATGATTTAATTTACAATTAACGCATTATGAAAAAAACAATATTTTTTGCATTTATCGTCTTTTCCGCTTTTTTATACCAGCCGTGTTTTTCCGAAAATGGGGATTCGCAACAACCGCAGGAAAATATTGTTCAGCCAAAACCCTCGGTAAACGTAAAAGGAATACATTTAACGTCTTTTGTTGTAGGTTCACAAAATAGAAGAGCGTATTTTGACGGTCTGCTGCAAGATACGGAATTAAACGCGGTTGTCATAGATGTTAAAGAAATTGACGGAGCAATAGGGATAAAGGGGATTTCGGGCGATTTGGCTTTTTCAAAATCGGTTCCCAATCCTGAAGAATATATTAAACATTTGAAAGAAAAAAATATTTATACAATAGCCCGTATTGTAGTTTTCAGAGACAACACAATGCCGCGCAAACGTCCCGATTTAGCGGTAAAAACTCCGGAAGGCGAATTATGGCAAGACCGCAAGGAAATAACATGGCTTGACCCTTACAACCAAAAAGCCAAGGATTATATTTTGGACATAGCTGAAAAAACAGCCGATATAGGATTTGACGAAATCCAGTTTGACTATATACGTTTTCCTTCAGACGGCAATACAAAAATGTGCAGATATCAGGTTCCGCGCTCAACGGAAACGGCTTATATGGAAATAATTGATTTTTTAAAACAGGCAAAAGAAAAACTTGCTCCAAAAGGAATCAAAACATCAATAGATGTTTTCGGATTAACAACAACTGAAACAACAGATATGGGAATCGGCCAGAAAATCGTTGAAATGACTGAACATGTAGATTATGTAAGCCCGATGATATATCCGTCTCATTATAATAAAGGAGAATACGGAATCCACGATCCGAATAAAGAACCTTACAGAACAGTCTATATAGCGCTTCAGGGGGCCAAAAAAAGACTGCCGGTTGAAAAATTAAGACCGTGGCTGCAGGATTTTTCGATGAAAGGCGTAAAATACGGCCCCAAACAGATACAAGAACAGATTCAGGCATGTTTTGACTCCGGAGTGGAAACATGGATGCTCTGGAACGCCGCCTGTAAATACACGAAGAACGGCCTTAAAGCGAAATCAGAGTCAAATACTTATAAAAAGAGTTCAAAAGAAATTATTGATAATTATCTGAAAAAAGAAAATGTTGACCATGCTATGAAAAAAAGAGCCGTCACGCAAAATAAAAAACAAACCTCAGCCGTAAAAAAATCAACGCACACCGCAACAAAAAAATATACGGTTAAATCAAGTTCAACGACTAAAAAGAAAAAATAATAATTCGTTATATTAATGCCGGAATAACTCTCAGCGTAACTTTTTTTAAAATATTCAGTCTAACAGGTATACTAAATGAACGACAGAGAAATCATAGAAAAGATACTTGCGGGTCAGGAACATTTATTTAAACTTTTGGTAACAAAGCATAAAGGCAGGCTCGTTTCTATTATATATTCTTTCTGCGGAGCCAACTGTGATTATGAAGATATCGCCCAGAATGTTTTTGTTAAGATATTTTGCTCTTTAAATAAATTCAGATTTGATTCTTCTTTTACGACATGGCTTTATAAAATAGCGATAAATGAAAGTATCACTTTTTCTAAAAAAACAAAAAATAACGCAATTTCAATCAATGAAAAAGTAGGAGACGATGAAGATATTGAGCTTGTTGACATTCTTCCGGATTTAAAAGACGGCGTAGAAGATAATCTTGTAAAAAAAGAAACTCAGGATTTAATACAAAAAGCGATATTAACTTTAAAAGAAAACTACAGAACGATTTTAATACTGAAAGATATTGAAGATTTGTCTTATGACGAAATCGCCGAAGTGATGGATATTTCGCTTGACAAAGTAAAAGTCTGGCTTTTTAGGGCAAGACAGCAGTTAAGAGAAGTTATAAAAAAAGGAAATTTGTTATGAAATGCGGTGAAATGGAATTTTTAATATCATTACATGCCGACAATCGTTTAAACGACGCGGAAATCGCGGAATTACTGGAACATTTTGAAGAATGTCCCGGATGCAGGCAGACATACAAAGATTTTCTTGACCTTAAATCGCTTCTGGCCTCAGGCAATAATATTACTGTAAGTCCGGATTTTGAAAATAAAGTAATGGCGAAAATTAAAAATTCGGATAAATCAGCTCCGGCCCGCATTATATATCCGAATTTTAAAAAGAGAATTATCACGGCGGCTGCAGGTTTTTTATTTATAGTTATTTCTTCGGCTGCCTTATTTACGGTTGTAAAAATTAAGAAAAATCATATCGCTTACGACTTTAGCTGGTATTATGATATCGGGCAGGAAACAGCTTACGAATCATCTTCAACAAATTCAATTGAATCGTTTATTTTAAATGTTTAACTTCCGGAAAATAATAAGCTTATCTTATTAAAGGAACCGGCCATTATCATTATCCCTATAAATATAAGAAGAACGCCGCAGAATATTTCTATATAGCGGTAATATTTTTTTATTTTATTGAAAAATACAAGAAATTTATTTATAAAAAGCGCCGTAAGTATAAACGGAATCGCAAGTCCCAGCGAATAAAAACTCAGCAGTATCGCCCCGTCTTTTGTCTGTCCCTGTGTTGAAGCAAGAATAAGTATTGAAGATAAAATAGGGCCTACGCACGGAGTCCACGCAAAAGCAAACGCGCAGCCAACAAAGAAACTGGTAATATATCCTATTCTTTTATCTGCGACCTTTAAGGATACCTGCTTATATAAAAAAGGTATTTTAAATGCGCCGCAAAGATGAAGTCCGAAAATTATTATTATCGAACCGCCTATATATTTAAGAATATTTAAATTCGTCAACAGAAAAGATCCTATAAACGTGGCGGTAAGTCCGAGCAAAACAAAAACGATTGAAAAGCCGGAAACAAAAATTAAAGAGCTGATTAAAATTTGTTTCATATTTTTTGAATCATTTAACCGTTCAAGCGCTATTCCGGTTATAAACGTAATATATGCAGGTATAAGCGGCAGTACGCAAGGACTGATAAAAGTAAACAGACCGGCAAAAAAACTGGCGATTATCGGAAAATTTCCCAAAGATTCGTTCATTTTTATATCCTCTTTAAGCGCAATTGCGCGTACTTAAAAAATGTCAAGCATTCTTTTAATCGGTTTGTACGCTTTTTCTCTTATATTTTCCGGCACTCTGATCTCATTTTTCATATCCTGCAGAGTCCATAAAACTTTTTCAAGCGTATTTTTTTTCATATTGGGGCATAAGGCAATATCGGAAACCGTATGAAATATTTTATCCGGATACATTCTTCTGAGAACAAACGTTATTTCATTTTCCGTGCCTATAATAAATTCATCGGCGCCGCTTGATTTAACGTAATTCATAATGCCCGTGGTAGATAAAACTTCGTCGGCAAGCGCGACTGTTTCCGGCTGGCATTCCGGATGAACTAAAACTACGGCTTTGGGATATTTTCGTTTTTTTTCAATAACATATTCAGGCAGCATTCTCATATGCGTCGGACAAAAACCCTGCCATAAAATAAGTTTTTTATTTAAAACTTTCTGCACATAAGAACCTAAATTTCTGTCCGGACAAAATATTATTTTATCATTATGAATACTTTTAACGACTTTGACCGCGTTTGAAGAAGTGCAGCATATATCGGTTTCGGCTTTCACTTCGGCCGTTGAATTTATATATGTTACGACCGTTGCGCCCGGATTTTTTTTCTTAAATTGAATCAACTGCTCTCTTGTAATCATATCGGCCATCGGACATCCCGATTCCAAATCCGGCAGAAGCACTTTTTTTTGAGGGCTTAAAATGCTTGCGGTTTCGGCCATAAAATGAACTCCGCAAAATACTATCACATCAGCGTCGGTTGCCGCGGCTTTTCTGCTGAGCTCCAAAGAATCTCCCTTAAAATCGGCAATATCCTGAACTTCCTGCCGCTGGTAATTGTGAACCAGTATCAGCGCGTTTCTTTGTTTTTTTAATTCTTTGATTTTTTCCGTCAGTTGATTATTCATTTCATTTTCCAAATTAATTTTTATATATAAAATAATATTTTAACGAAAAAAATATCCGGTATAATTACTAGTACCAAATCATATTATATTATCTGTATGCTTTTTTAAAAGATTAGCTATTATTTCATTCGCTAATGAATTAGGATGTCTGTCATTAATTATTCTATATTTTCCATCCATAATATAACTTGGCAGCATTATCATATCAAAATTTGTTCTTTTCAGCTTATCATAAAAGCGTTTGCTTTGTAAAATATCAGGCCAAACAATTATTATCAGCTTTGAATTATATTTTTCTCGCACAATTATATCCATCTCTTTTAAATTATTAAACAGATAGTCTTCATAAAAAGTTTTATTGTAATTTTCTATTTTAGGTAAAAATATTTTTCTAAATATATAACTTCTTGATAAAACAATTTTAATTATTTCAAAAGGTTGTTTTATTCTCTGCCATTTATTATTTTTACAAATCCAATTATCGTTTGCTTCATAATCTAAAACATTGAAATTTCTATCTAGATGTCCATGAATAAGGCTGTAAATAAAATATTTAATATGTTTTTTACCTGTAAATCTATCTACAATATCATTGTTTAAAATATTAAGTGCACTGACACTTCCTTTTGAAGGCAATGCACAGTTTAAAACATTATTTTCAAAATTCATTAATTTTGAAAAATAATATGGCAATGTTTCATTATCTTCTAATCCGCTTCCAAAAGTAAAAGAACATCCTAGAAAAACATAAATATTATCAGAATTTTTGTTGCATTTCGTATACCTGAATTTATTTGGCAGTAAAGAATAGCATACATCATATATAATTCTGTTATTTTCTTTATTTACATTTAATTTTTTAAACCGATCAGGATAATTTCTAAATGTATATTTATTATATTTATCTTTTGAATATACCTGTCTTGTTACATTAACAATATTATCTTGCAATATTTTTTTTCTGTTATCAAATTTTTGTGGTTTATTGAGTTTTGCAACAAATTGAGCGTCATTTAATACAAATTCAAACAATCCTAACCCAAAAAATACCGAAAAAAATAAACTAAATAACAACTTAATCTTTTTATTTTTTATAAATGCCGAACAGATTAAAAATATAAAACTGCAAAACAAAAAAATATAAACAAATTCGTATTTAAAAAAATGTTCCGGCATTAAAACCCTCTGGAATTTTCACTATATTTTTGAAATTTGTTTCATTTTATTTACTGAAATTTCGCTTAACATCAGTATTTTGTCAAAAAAATTGCCGACGAATGTTCCGGGACCGTCGGATGTTTTATCGGCGTTTTCCGCGGCTATTTCATAACAAACTAGCGCCGAAGCGCAGGCAATGGCATAATTTTTTTCTACAGCGCAAAATACTCCTATAACGGAAGCGGCCATACATCCTGTCCCGACGATTTTACCCATTATGGGGACTCCGTTTTTAATTGAGTATGTGTCTTTACCGTCGGAAACAACATCTTCGGCTCCCGTAATTACTATAACAGCTTTTAATGAACCGGCCAATTTTTTTGCAAGTTCATATTTATCGGCGTTTACGTCTCCGGAATCAACGCCTTTTGTCTGTACGTTCAATCCCGCTACTGCCGCTATTTCTGAAACATTACCTTTAACGACAGAAACTTTAAATGACGATAATAATTCTTTGCACGCCTGGTTTCTGTATGTTGTAGCCCCGGCGCCGCAAACGTCAAGTATAACCGGAATTCCTTTTTTATTGGCCGTCTGACCGGCGATTTTCATTGATTCTATCTGAGTCTGATTCAAAGTGCCGATGTTTAAAACAAGCGAACCGGCAAGTTGAACCATATCGGCGACTTCTTCTTTGGCGTCGGACATAACCGGAGATCCGCCGAAAAACTTTGTTATTCCGGCGCAGTTTTCCACCGTTACATAATTGGTAATGTGGTGCACAAGAGGAGACGTTCTTCTTACTTTTTCCAATCTTTCAAAAATTTTTTCCATACTCAAAACTCCTTAAAATATATTAATTAATTAATAAATCTTATAAACAAAAAATAGAAAACAAGCATTATCATACCAAGCGGAAATCCCACTTTTATCCACTCTTTGCTTGTGATTTTTAATTTTGACGCACATATTATATTCGGAATATTGCCGGGAATCATCATTCCTCCGCTGATAATCAAACTGACTATCAGGTACTTTAACGTGACAACTGACATTTCCGGCACAATTTCTATGGCGGCCAAAGTTGCATTATCTAAAACTGCCGATAAAATATTTATCCAGTAAAGCTCCATTCCGCCCAAATGCCCGACTGTTTTATATGCCAAAGGCTTTAACCCGTCGCCTAATAATATTAATCCTGCGACAAAAGCATAAACTTTTATAAACCTGTAAAGTATTTCCCTGTTTTTTGTGTCTGCTTTATTTTTAATAATATGTTCTTCAAAAACACTTTCTTTTTTAATGATTTTATATGAAAGAACCGACAAAAACAGATTTGCGGACAAAATGTACACCCACAACAAATCTATCATAAAAAAGAAGTCCGCATTATGAGGAGCGCCTGACAGTTTGCTTATAATTATTGTTCCAAGCGGTTCTCCGACCGGTGTTAAAACGGCGCCTATTCCTATAGCAAAACAGGCATAAACTATAAATTTTATTTTTTCCTGTCTTTTTAAATTTATAACGGATGCTATTTCAGATAAAATTAAAGAAGCTACTATTGCCGTTATAACGCTTGAAATTAAACCTAAAATAAACGTTGACAGCGCAAGCGTCCAGCGAACTCCTATAGTTTTGACAACTTTGTTTATAAAAATAATTATCTGTCTGTTAAAAATTTTAAATAATATCCCCATAATCAAAACCGTAAGGGAAATCATTATAGGATGTTCCAAAGTTATTTTAACAAGATTCCAATCCCATATATTTGAAATTGTGGCCGCTAAAAGACCTGTTATTAAGATAAATATTTCAAGATTTTCTTCAACATATTTATTTATAAGAGGCATCACAATAACAATAACAACGATGAAAGCCAATAAAAAATCTAATAACATTTGCCCGCACTTTCTTTGTTAATTTTTTTTCTAATAAATTTTTCGATTTCTACTATAAAATAAATAAACAGTCCCAATATAAGAAGTCTTATGAACGAATCGGAAGTCATTCCGGCAACTTTAAAAAATTTGTTTACCGGTGACACATACAAAAATATTAACTGTGAAAGAAACATTAAAGTGATACCAAGCCATATAAACGGATTGGAAAATATGCCAAGCTTACATAATGAATGGCATGAAGATCTGCAATTTAGAAGATAGAAACTTTGAGAAACTATAAATATTGATACCGCTACTCCTCTTGCCTCTTCCAGTGAAGCCCCCAGCGCAATTTCATAATCAAACAAGAACAAAACGGCAACTGCCATAATAGTGCCGAACATTATGTTTCTGTAAATAAGGAGATTATCTATAATCGTCATTTTCGGATCTATAGGTTGTCTTTCCATTATGCCGGTTTCTTTAGGTTCAAATGCAAGCATTAATCCCAATAAAATGGCTGTTGACATATTTATCCAAAGAATCTGTGCAGGTAAAATAGGCAAAATTTCCCTGTTCAAAAATATAGCTACCATCATTACAAGCCCCTGAGCAACATTTGTCGGCAACGTCCATAAAATAAATTTTTTAATATTATCAAAAACACCTCTTCCTTCTTCAACGGCGGCAACTATTGAAGCAAAATTATCGTCGGTTAAAACCATATCTGCCGATTCTTTTGCAACTTCCGTGCCTGTAATACCCATGGCAATACCTATATTTGCCTGTTTCAGAGCCGGAGCGTCGTTTACTCCGTCGCCTGTCATTGCACAAATATTTCCTCTTGCCTGAAGGGCTTTGACAAGCCTTAATTTTTGTTCAGGCGTTACTCTTGCGAAAACCGAAAAATTTTCAACAATATCTTTTAACTGCTCGTCATTATAATTTTCAAGTTCTTTACCGGCTATTGCTTTGTAATTGGGATTTTCGCCTTTTACTATACCTATAGTTCTTGCAATGGCTGAAGCGGTAAGAGCGTGATCTCCGGTTATCATTTTTATTTTTATTCCGGCGCTATGGCATTTTCTTACGGCGTCTATAACTTCCGATCTGGGCGGATCTATCATTGCCTGAAGTCCAACAAAAATTAAACCGTCTTCAACGTCCGAATGGTGAATCTGGGTAGAATTCTGTTCATATCCCTTAAAAGCAAAAGCCAAAACTCTTAATCCTCTTGACGCCATTTCTTCAGCAACGGATATGACCGATTGTTTGTCAAAAGTTACGATATTATCGTTCTCATCAATCATACTTGAACACATTGATGTGATTTTTTCAACCGCGCCTTTAACTGCTATTATCGGCAGTTTCTCCGTTTTATGCAATGTTGCCATATATTGGTATTCCGATTCAAAAGGAATTGTATCAAGCCGCGGCCTTTGCTTGAGAACCAAATTTTCGTCAAGATCAGCTTTTAACGCTACTACTATCAAAGCGCCTTCGGTAGGATCGCCCTGTACAGTATATCTTCCATCGGTATACAATAATTTTGAGTCATTACATGAATATCCAATCTTAATGCACGATCTGAACGCCTTGGAAAAATCAATATTGACTGTTTTATTCATATATTGAATTTCTCCGTCGGTATTATACCCGCTGCCGAATACGTTGAATTTTTTGCCGCCTGCAAAAATTTCCATAACCGTCATCTGGTTTTCGGTTAATGTCCCGGTTTTATCTGAACAAATAACCGTAGTGCTTCCGAGAGTTTCAACCGCAGGCAGTTTTCTTATTATTGCTTTTCTTTTCACCATTCTGGAAACGCCTATTGCAAGAGTTATTGTCATCGCAGCCGGCAATCCTTCCGGAATTGCGGCAACTGCCAAACTGATTGCGGCCAAAAACATTAATTTTGCAGGTTGTCCGTTAAATACACCAACAGCAAATGCAATTGCCGCAGCGATCAAAATTAACCACAACAAAAATATGCTGAATTTTGATATCTTTACTGTAAGGGGAGTATCCAAAGAGTCTGCCTTTGAAATCAACTGTGATATTTTACCTACTTCAGTATTATCGCCTGTTGCAACAACTATTCCTTTTGCGCTTCCGTAAGTTATAAGCGTTGAAGCATACAGCATATTTTTCCTGTCGGCAAGCACAGTAGATTCCGGAAGCACTTCAACTTTTTTTTCAACCGGTGTTGATTCACCCGTTAAAGCTGATTCGTTTACCTGCAAATCACGAGAAGTTATGAGCCTGACGTCGGCGGCAACTTTATCTCCCGAAATAAAAAATACAATATCTCCCGGCACAACCTGAGAAGAATCAATATGCATTTTTTTTCCGTCTCTGATAACTACCGCCTGGGTAGTCATTGACTTTGCAAGAGCTTCTAAAGACTTTAAAGCTTTAGCTTCCTGTATAAATCCCACTATCGCATTTATTATAACAACTCCGAAAATAACCGAAGAATCCGCAAATTCTTTCAGAAATAAAGTAACAAATCCCGCAATTATAAGTATATATAGTAAAGGCTGGTTAAATTGCAATAGAAATCTTTTGACCGGCCCGTCTGTTTTTTTGGGCGTCAGTATATTTTTGCCGTACTTAGCCTGAAAAACATGGATTTCATCCGGATGAAGCCCTAATTCAGCATTGCTCCCGAAATCCTTTATAATTTCATCATATTCAATGTTATGCCAACTTTTTTTCTCTGTCATCTTATCTCCTGATTTTTTCAATTTATATTTTAAAACTATAATTTACTTTGATTATGCAAAACACAAAAAAACAAATTGTTGTTAAAATAATGTCTTTTAGTTTAGTAAATTCTCTAAACTTTTTACAATATTTTCTGCAACTTATCAGGATAGCTTCCGGATGTAGTTGATTCTCCGATACCCATTATCGTATATTGAAGTTTACCTTTTAATGCTTTATTATTTTTGAATTATTGATAATTCCAAAAATACCGATAAAAACCGTAAAACAAAAAAAATCAAAATAGATTTTTTAGCATTTTATTTTGTAATCACAAAAATTGCCTGCTGGGCACAAAGGTTTGGAAAACAACAAATATTTTTACCATTACTAATAAAACTTTTAGCAATTATTTTATATTTTTTGTTTTTACAAAAATTTTCAAAATCTTTTATGCTTAAAAATCTTATATTCGGCGTATTATTCCAGTTTTCAGGCAGACAATCCGTAACAGGCGCTCTTCCGTTTATAAGCATATCAACCCTTAGGGAAAAATGCGCAAAATTAGGAAACCCTATAATGACTTTTCTGCCTACTCTTAAAGCTTCGTCCAAAACCGTATCAATATTTTTTACCTGCTGCAAACTTTGGCTCAATATTACAAAATCAAAACTGCCGTCATTATAAGCGTCAAGCCCTTTATTAAAATCTGTATGCAAAACACAAAGTCCGCGTTCAACGCATTCGTATATATAATCTTCGGATATTTCTATCCCTTGTACGTTTACATTTTTCGTTTTTTCCAAATATTCCATAAGAGTTCCGTTCCCGCAGCCGAGATCCAAAACTTTTGAATTCTGTTCCACGAATTCCGCTATTTTAAGATGTTCAAAAGAAATTTTATTTTTTTCCACTTATAACTCCGCCTTCCAGATTATTTAAAAAAGAGGTTATTATTTTTCCCTCGTCTTCTTTTTCAAGCAAAAAAGCATCGTGGCCGTAAGTTGAATCTATGTTACAGTATGTAACTTTTTGACCTCTTAATTTTAAACTTTTAACTATATCTTCGGATTGTTCCGCCGGATACAGCCAGTCCGATTTGAAAGACAATACCAAAAATTTTATGTTTATATTTTTATCTTTCAGAAAATCATCGTTGTTGACGTCAAAATGATCCATGGCTTTTGATATATACAAATACGAGTTCGCGTCAAATCTTTTTACAAATGTGCTTCCTCTGTGCCTGAGATATTCCTCAACTTCAAAATCGGCGTTAAAATTAAATTTTGCTTTTCTTTCTTTATCTTTTTCTATGGGGAATTTTTCTTTCATTGATATATCGCTCATATACGTGATATGCCCCAACATTCTGGCTACCGAAAGACCTCTTTCCGGATTTCCGGTGCTGTAATAGTGTCCGCCGTTCCATGCAATATCAGCCATTACGGATTGTCTTCCAACCTCGTTAAAAGCAATCTGCTGAGGAGTATGCCTCATAGTAGTAGCAATAGGTATCGCCGATAACATTTTATCCGGATAATCGTTTGCCCATTGAAGAACCTGCATGCCTCCCATTGATCCGCCGACTATTGAAAATAATTTTTCTATGCCGAGAAAATCAATAAGTTTTTTTTGAGCCCTTACCATATCCGATATTGATATTGCGGGAAAATCCAATCCGTATTCTTTGCCGGTTTTGGGATTTATTGAAGAGGGTCCGGTAGAACCCTGGCATCCTCCCAAAATATTTGAACAAACAATAAAATATTTTTCAGTATCAAAAGTTTTTCCCGGGCCGACCATATTATCCCACCAGCCAGGTTTTTCATCTCCTTCATGATATCCGGCGCAGTGAGCGTCGCCCGTAAAAGCGTGCGTTATAAGAATAGCGTTGCTTTGTTGAGCGTTTAACCGCCCGTAAGTTTCATAAGCTATCGTAACTTCTTTAAGTTCTTCTTTATTATCAAGAATAAGCTTGTCAAAAGTGAAGTATTTTGTTTCCGTTATCCATTTTTCAGAGTTCATATTCCGCCCATAAACAGCCATGTTGAAAGATATCTTTCTCCCGTATCCGCTATTACCGTTACTATGTTTTTGTTTTTATTCTCTTTTCTTTTCGCTATTTTTAAAGCTGCCCATAAATTTGCGCCCGACGAAATTCCACCGAAAATCCCTTCCTGAACGGCAAGGGCTCTTGCTGCATTGCCGGCATCATCGCCCGAAACAGCTATATATTCGTCAATAATTGCGGCATTCAATATTTCCGGAACAAATCCGGCTCCTATCCCCTGAATAGAATGAGGACCTGCTTTTTTACCGGATAAAACCGCGGATTCTTCCGGTTCAACCGCCGCTACTTTTATATTTTCATTTTGCCCTTTAAGAAATTCACCTACTCCGGTAATCGTTCCGCCGGTTCCTACTCCGCAGACAAAACAATCAACGCGCCCTTCCATATCGTTCCATATTTCAACTGCTGTCGTCTTTTTATGAACCATTGAGTTTGCCGGATTTGTAAACTGACCGGGAATATAACTATTTTTTATCGTCTCTTTAAGTTCATAAGCTTTTTCTATTGCTCCGGCCATACTTTTTGAACCCTGCGTCAGTTCAACTTCGGCTCCCAAAGCTTTTAATAATCTTCTTCTTTCTATGCTCATTGATTCGGGCATTGTCAAAATAAGTTTATATCCTTTGACTGCGCACACAAACGCCAAAGCTATGCCTGTGTTGCCGCTTGTAGGTTCTATTATCGTCGTTCCTTGTTTTATAAAACCTTTTTTTTCTCCGTCTTCAATTAAAGCTGCGCCGACTCTGTCTTTTATGCTTGAAAGAGGATTAAAACTTTCAACTTTCACAAAAACGTTTGCGGGCAAATCCTTTGCAATTTTATTAAGTTTGATAATAGGCGTATTGCCGACTTTTTCCGTAATGTGGTTAAAATACTTTACCATTGCGCGTCCTTACTTTTGCGATTTTACCAATGCCTGCTCTATATCTTCAATTATATCTTCATCATTCTCTATACCTATTGATAATCTTATGAAATCTTCCGATACTCCGGTCGCAAGTTGCTCCTCTTGAGACAACTGTTGGTGCGTAGTAGTTGCAGGATGAACCGCCAGACTTTTTGCATCTCCTAAATTTACCACATGAGACACAAGCTCTAAAGATTCTATGAATTTTCTGCCGGCATTGATTCCGCCCTTTATGCCAAATCCGATAATAGAACCCGCAGAATTTTTAAAGTATTTTTTTGTTTTGGCATATTCGGAATTATCTTTAAGTCCCGGATAATTTACCCATGCAACATTTTTATTTAATTTCAAATACTCGGCAACTTTTAAAGCATTTTCACAATGTCTCGGCATTCTTAAATGCAGTGTTTCAAGCCCCTGTAAAAATAAAAAAGAATTAAAAGGCGATATTGCCGACCCTAAGTCTCTGAGTAAATTGACTCTGGCCTTTACAATATAGGCAATATTGCCAAATTCTTTAAATGCTTCTATAAATTTTAATCCGTGATATGATTTGTCGGGAGCGCTGATTACCGGAAATTTTCCGTTATCCCAGTTAAATTTACCGGAATCAACAATTATTCCGCCAAGCGAAGTTCCGTGCCCGCATAAAAATTTTGTTGCCGAATAAACAACAATGTCCGCGCCGTGTTCTATCGGTTTTACTATGTAAGGTGTTAAAGTATTGTCTATTACTAACGGTATATTGTTTTTGTGGGCAAGTTTTGCCAACGCTTCAATGTCTGCCACATCTAACTTGGGATTACCCAGAGTTTCGGTATACAGCGCTTTAGTTTTTTCATTAATCGCTTTTTGAATACCGTCCAAATCTTTAGCTTTAACCATATTTACTTTGATGCCGAAATTTTTAAAAGTATTTGAAAATAAAGTATAAGTTCCGCCGTAAAGACTGTCCGTAGAAACTATTTCGTCTCCGCATTGGGCAATATTTAACATAGCAATTGATATTGCAGACATTCCGCTTGATGTTGCAAGCGCACCGACTCCGCCGTCAAGCAATGCCATTCTTTTTTCAAATACGTCAGTCGTTGGATTTTGTAATCTGACATAAATGTTGCCAAACTCTTTTAATGCAAATAAATCCGCGGCATGTTTTGTACTGTTAAATTTATATGCCGTCGTTTGATGTATAGGTACGGCAACAGAGCCCGTATTCGGGTCCGGTTCTTGTCCGCCGTGGACAAGTATTGATTCCGGTTTTAATTTTTTATCTATTTTTGACATAAAATACCTCTTATCTTAACTTAAATACTGCCGTAACCGTAACGGCAACTTCTTTTTCTTTTGAAAAAGTATCATAAATCCCGTAATCTGAAACTTCCGTAGATAACGGCTGCCTTATCTGAAAAACTCCGGATCTTGCAGAAATCAAGCCTTCAACCTTATTACCTGAACTTTTTGCAATTTCCTCGGCTCTGAGCTTCGCGTCTTTTGTCGCTATCGCAAGTATTTCTGATTTCAGCTCCGACAAATTTGAAATAAAATATTCCATTGTGGAATTTTGAAAAACAAGTCCCGCATCGCTTATTGCATCGGTATTTAATGCTATATTTTCAAGTTTTGAAATATCATTCACTCTGACAGAAACTCTTTGGGTAAAAACATATCCGGATATCCCGTTAGTTCCGTAGTTCGGATACGAATTTACCGGTTCAATGATGATATCCTTATCCTCAACAGCGTTATTTTTTAAAAAATTAACTAATTTTTTCAAATCTTTCTGTAATAATCTATATCCGTCCTGCTGGTTATTAATTCCGGTATTTTGTCCGAGAGTAATTGTCCATTTTGCGGTATCAGACACCACGTTTTTCGTGCCAAGCCCGACAACTCTTATTGATTTGTCCTGTTGTTTTGCAGCAACAACAAACATACCGAATAAAATTGATGATATTATCAATCCAACTGCCAAAATAAACGCCGGTTTTGAATTCATTTTTTACTCTCCGCTACACGCTTTTACAACATTTTAACATTATAGTTTTTTTACAAGAAAATAACAATTATTTAAAATAAATGAAAATCCAATATATTTTGCTATAATAATCTCATTAAATTTTAAAAGAGACAAAAATGAAAAAAACAATCGTTTGCCTGATTTCACTGTCATTATTCTCAAATTTATCTTATGCCAACTATGAAGGATATAAATCATATATCTCCGGATTATTGGCTTTAAAAAAGGGCAATATTGAAACGACTGTGCGCGAATTTGAAAATGTAATATCCCATGACAGCGGAGCCGTTTCTGTTTATAAAGATCTTGCTCTCATATACTGGCAGAAAGGCGACGGCAAAAAAGCGCTTGAAACGGCGCAAAAAGTCCGCGAACTGGACGGCGAAACCGTTAAGACCAATATGTTTCTGGGCACATTTTACCTTTCCGTAAACGAAATGGATCTGGCAAAACAATGCTGGGAAAAAATTTTACAAATTGATCCGAAAAACGAAACAGCTACGGTTTATCTTGCCGCTTATTATTATTCCGACAATAAATTAAAAGAATCTGCCGATTACTGGAATAAATTTTTACAGGAAAAACCCGAATCTTCCGAAGGTTATTTTCAGCTCGGACTTGTGCAGGAAAAACTCGGGCTTCTTGAAGAAGCGCTGAAGTCTTACAAAAAGGTCAACGAATTAAAACCGGAAGCAAGAGAAGCATATCTTTCGAGAGCAAGAATTTACGAAACACAGAAAGAATTTAAACTTGCGATAAACGAATATGAAAAATATATAACGGTTTTTCCGGATAACATCTCCATACTTTTATATTTGGGCAAATGCTATCTTGAAGAACAGAGATACAATGACGCCGAAAGCATTCTTCTTAAAGCAAAAAATATCGCACCGAACAACATTCCTCTGCATTATCTGCTGGGAATGACCTACGAAAAACAGTCAAATCTTGAAGAGGCCATAGAAGCTTTTGAATTTATAGTAAAAAATGAACCGACTCCTCAGGCCGTCGCAAGGCTTGGTTTTTATTACGCGTTAAAGCAGGATTTTAAAATGGCTCAGATGAAGTTTAAACAGGCCGTTGAAATGGATCCTCTTAATCCCGAGTTCCATTATATAACAAGCCTTAACTTTATGGATATGAAAGATTATGAAAACGCCGTCAAAGAACTTGAAAAAACGCTCTTTCTGAAACCGGATTTTAACGACGCAAAATTTTATCTGGCGCTTGCCAATGAAAAACTTGGTTATTATGATAAAACCGAAGAACTGTTAAAAGACATTCTTGTTTCAAATCCGGATGACGTAAAAGCTATGAATTATCTCGGATATTTTTACGCAGACAGAAACATAAAACTGGACGAAGCGGAGAAATTATTAATCCGCGTCGTTGAACTTTCTCCAAATGAACCGGCTTTTTTGGATTCTTTAGCATGGATGTACTATAGAACGGGAAAATTCAAAGAAGCCGAGAAATATATGCTTATGGCAGTCAACACTGAACCGAAATTTTTTGACAAAACTCTTTACGAACACTTGGGCGACATAAGCGTTGAGATAAACAAACTGCCTCAGGCATGGCTGTGTTACGCCGTCGCCGCCGACATGGGTTCGGATATCGCAAAAAAGAAAATGAAAATCGTCGCAAAAAAAGCTTCTCCCGACGGAATAAATAAAATTTTATATGAAAGAGCCGTTCATAATTTTCTAAGAGTCATATCACTTAAAGCCGGATATTCGGTAAAAACACAAACGCCGGTAATTAAGACAACTATGTATATGACCGTGCTTTACAACGAGAGATACGGCGTAAAAGCAAATTTCCCTCAAAAATTGACAATGCCGGAGTTCAGCGTTTTATTTGATAAAAACGAAATTGTTTTTTCGCCAAAAGCGATCGGAGATTCCGTCGCGCCTGAAATAACTGAAATGCTGAATTTTATTAATTTTTTATTTTCAAAAAATTTCCCTCAGATACTGGCAAAAGCTTCAGTGTCGGAAAAAGGCAACATAATAACATATTCAAACGACGGCGTATCCGTAAAAATAAACAAGAAAACAGGATTATTTACGGAACTGGCAAAAAAAGATTTATTTGTTTTAAAAATTTCTTCTTATGAAAATTTTAACAAAATATCAAAAATTCCGGACGAATTAATATTTACGTCTCAAAAAACAAAATTCAAATGCGTGATAAAATTAAAAAATTCCGCATTTCCCGTAAACAAAGATTTTGAAAATTTCAGGGGACAGGATGATACTCAAAGCACCGGCAAAGATTAATTTATATTTGGAAATCATCAACAAAAGACCGGACGGCTATCACAATATAGAATCAATAATGCATACCGTAAGTTTATTCGATATTTTGGAATTTACTTTAACATCCGATTCAGAAATAGAACTTTCCTGCAGTGACAAATCACTCCCGGTTGATTCAACAAATCTTGTTTACAAAACGGCAAAAAAAATGCAGGAAAAATACGGCGTAAATCGCGGGATAAAAATTCATCTTACTAAAAATATTCCAATGGGGGCGGGTCTTGGAGGAGGTTCTTCCGATTCTGCGGCGGTAATAAAAGCGCTTAACCGAATCTGGAATATTAACGCTTCAAAAGAAGAACTGGAATCGTTTGCAAAAAAAATCGGAGCCGACGTTCCTTTTTTTCTGACAGGCGGAACCGCAAAAATTGAAGGAATCGGCGAAAAGGTCACAAAAATTCCTTCAGACGTACATTTACACGCCGTTCTTGTAAAACCTGATTTCGGAGTTTCAACTGTTTTAGCTTATTCAAAAATAAAATTCCCGTTGACAAATCAACGCAAAATTCATAAAATTACGGACGTATTAATAAAAAGTTCTTTTACGTCGGAAGCAGCTAAAGATTTGCTATTTAACAGATTTGAGGAATTCATTTTTCCTGAATTTTCGGAGATAGAAAAAATTAAAACAATGCTTCAAAGTTTCGGTTGCGCCAGTTTAATGTCCGGTTCGGGAGCTACAGTATTCGCTTTAACGTCGTCTCGGGAGAAATCCGAGGAGATAGTTAAGCGGTTAAGCATATATAAATGGAATACTTGGGCTGTCAGCTCATGTGAATTGCATGATAATGCGGGGGTGTAGAACATGGTTATAACCGAAGTCAGGATTTTCCCGAAAAACGAGGAAAAATTAAAGGCGTATGCTGCTGTAACTTTTGACAATGTTTTTGTTGTTCACAATTTAAGGATCGTCAAAGGCGAAAAAGGTCTGATGGTCTGCATGCCGTCCAGAAAGAAAAACGACGGGACGTTTAAGGACATAGCCCATCCTATAACAAACGAATTCAGAGGCGAACTTGAAAAAATAGTTCTCGCCGCTTACGATAAAAAGTTAGCGGAAGAGCCTAAAGCGGAACCTTCAATATAATAAATTATAAAAGTTTCAATTCCGAGATGGTGTAATGGCAGCACAAGAGAATTTGGATCTCTTTGTCTAGGTTCGAATCCTAGTCTCGGAGTTCTCTTATTTGTCTTTTTATTTTATACTTTGTTGCCAAAATGCTCGGATACTTCCGGCTCCGCCTGTTCACAGTATACTCTCGCATTTTGTCGCCTCGTCTAAAATAAAAATACTGCATAAAATTGCTATGCTAGGTACATCTCGTCCAAAAGAAAATTAAAAATCATCTTAAAATCCATAGTAAAAAATAACGCATCATACCACTCCGCTGTTCACAGTATACACTCGCATTTTGTCGCCTCATCTAAAATAAAAATACCGCATAAAATTGCTGTGTTTTATATTTATTTCACACCCTAGCATATTTATATTAAAATTATTATAATATCATTGCCGGTACGCAAAGCAATTTGCGGGATCGGCTTTTTTGTTTATACTACGTCGTTCGGGTGTCTCTTGTCTAATTAAAAAAAATAGAAATTACAGAAATATATTGTAAAGATGAGCAAAAAAATATAATATAATTTTACTAATATATTAAAATTTAACAGTTGGTGGAGCAATGGAATACAATAAGCTTTATCAAGAATTAAATTTTGCTTTAGAAAAAACAACAAGCCAAGAAATTTCTGCCTGGGCAAAAAAAATGTTGCCAGTTTTACCTAAACTTTTTGCAAGACGAGTTAAAAATTTATGCAAAACTTTATTAAAACTTGGAAAGCTCGGAATACAAGAAACTTTCGGATTTATTAAGGCCTATTTCAATAAAAGATTAACTTCACACGCCAAAGAACGATTAAAATTTATATCTTTAAAAGTTACATACGGTTTAACCATATGTAAAAAATTACTTGAATTAACCGTTAAAAATCCTAAAAAATATTTACCGGGTTTGTTAGCCGTAGCACTCGGGGCAACTATAGGCTCAGGCGGTATAGACGCTAACGGTGGAATCTCTGACCAAGATATTAATCTGTTCGGCATAGAAGACCACAGATCCATTTTTACCCATTCAATCATAGCCGGAACAGTTGTTGAATTTTGTATTTTGGCTGTTACAAATTTTTCAGATATTATAATAGAAAAAATGCCTGACAATCATTCAGTGTTCTGGGATAAATTATCGGAACAAAAAAACGATATTTTACAAAAATTCAGCATGGGTATAAGTGCAGGAATCGCATATCACTTAGCGATAGATGGTTCTTTGCAAACTGCTCCATATAAAGACTTGCCCGTTTCTATGCCTATGGAAGCTCATCAGGCTCTATTTGAAATAAACGCAATGGCAGAAGGAATTGATACCGCTAATAAAAATACAAAATAACAGTTAAAAAGGAGTAGAAATGCCTAAATTCAAAAAAAAACTTTTTGTTTGCGGCGTTGACGGAACTCTTTTTATTCCGAATAAAATTGAAGGCACTGATATCTCTTCCAATTGTTGGCAATCACTGGCAAAAATACTTGGCGAAAATGCGATAGCAGAAGAAAAAGAAAATCATAAAAAGTGGCAGAACGGAGAATTTGAAAATTATACCGAATGGGTCAAAGCTTCTTATCGCATGCATAAAAAATACGGCCTTAAGAAAGAACAATTTGACTCAGTAATAGACAATACCGTTTACAATAAGGGCGTTGAAAATTTCTTTGAAAATTTAGACAGGGAAAAATGGGCCACGGTGCTAATATCAGGCGGTTTTCAAAATCTTATACATAAAGCAGAAGAACATCTTGATATCAGCATGGGATATGGTGCCTGCGAATATATATTTGATCAAAACGGATATCTCGATAAATTGCATGAATTACACCCTTCTGATTTCAAAGGGAAAATTGATTTTTTAAAAATCAATTTAAAAAACTTAAAATTAAATATAAAAACGGACTGGGTTTTTGTCGGCGATGATAAAAATGATATTGAAATAGCAAAAATTGCACCTTTAAGTTTTTGCATAAATCCCCATAAAGATTTAAAAAATATTAAAAACATCATAGAAATAGAATCTTTTACAGATATTTTACCGTATATTAATAATATAGAAAAATATATACAGCCTTATGAACATATAATAGAACAAGACGACCAAATCGATAAATTAAATTTAAAAATCCAGACTCTTGAGGAAAAAATTAAAAATTATTCTACACATTACGAAATAGAAAAAAGAAATAAACGAATTTTTGAACTGGAAATAAAAAATAAGAAACTTTCCCAAGAAAATAATGATTTAAAAGGTAAAATAAATAAATTTGATATTGAAAAATTACAAATAAATGAAAATTTTTATACAAAGAACCCCAAAAAAAATTTACAGGATATAGCATTAAATTTCAAGATAGCGGTTGTAGGATTTAATATAGAAATGCCTGTTTTTTCACATTTGTCAAATATAAAAAATATAACTCTAATTCAGGCAGGCGATACGCATTTTAATTTGTCAAAAGTCAAGCAAATCGATTTCCTGTTTGTGGCAATAGATTACGTATCACATTCAGTTTCTTGGCGGGCAATACACAATATAGATAAAAAAACAAAAGTATTTAACTTAAGGGGTGGCCTTTACACAAACCAGATAAAAGCAGCCATAGCCAATACAGTTATTGAAAATACTAATAATATCTAAAAAAACAGCCCACAGATAACATGTATTTTTTCAATGATTAATTTTTAAGTTTTTTAGCAAAAAATCAAAACTATAAACAGTTTTTTGGGTACGCTGAGTTTGTATGCTTGGGGACTTTCGGCTCCGCTTGTTCACAGTATACTCTTCGGTTTGCTTTGCAAATCCGCCCGACAGCCCGCATTTTATCGCCTCATCTAAAATAAAAATACAGCATAAAATTGCTCTTATAAAATTTTAATTTCTATTTCTAAATCTTTTGAGTGGAGATGAGTTTTTGGAGAGCGAGAATATCTTCATCGTTGGCAAGGACTAACAATATATCGGCTTGTTCTATGACTGTTGAACCTGACGGCACGATAAACTGGCCCTGACGGGAAATTAAAACTATAAGCAGTTTGTATGTACTCCAAACCTCTCTATCTTTTTTTTTAATATTTTTTGTTTGTCCTTAAAAAAAGTATAATTACTTTAATGAAATATGAATATTTATTAAAAAAGATCTTGCTTATTTTTTTAGGCTTTATTTTTTCATTTTTTTATTAGAATTTGTTTTACAAACAGCTTCTTTTATAACAAAAATTGTTATATCTGCGCAAAATAAATCTTTAGAATCGCAAATTGCCAATGCTAATTTCAAAAAAAACAAAAACACATTAACAATTCTTTGTATTGGAGAATCAACAACCTATAAACAATGGCCGATTCAATTACAGATGTATCTTAATAGAAACAAATCATCCGTAAATTATCAAGTCGTAGATTGTGGTATTCCCGCAACAAATCTTGATTTAATACTCAAAAATCTAGACATGCAATTAAAAAAATATAATCCTGATATCATAATTTCCATGATGGGGATTAATGATATACCAAGAGGCAATCTCACATATATAAAACATCAACTTAAAACAATTGAATTATTAGAATTGTTAAAATTACATATTATGTTTAAAGAACCTATTTTTAATCATTATGACTTTGATGGTTTTGTAAAATTCAAAAAAATTGCTGAAGAATATTACTCTGATTTTAAAAAACCTCCTAAAAAACTACTAGATTTATTGAAAAAAGAGCCGGACAATCTAATGATACTCGCAAATTTGATTATATTATATAACGACAGAAATGATTTTGCAAACACAGAAAAATATTTTAAGATTTATTCAAATTTAGAACATGTTTTATCACATAAATTTATGATAATTGCAAGTTCTATTTGTTATACTTATATTCATCAAGAAAAATATTCTGAGGCTCTCAATCTTATTTCAAATATCTTATCAAACAATAACATAACAAAATTTGAAAAAAATAACTTTATAAATCAAATATCAGGTGGTTTTATAAATTCTCCTGATGATAAGCTCATTTTGTTTTATGATTTATTATTAAGTTATAATTGTTCTGCAGAAGCTGTCAGCACAGTATATCAATACTGTCAAAGACATAATATACCTGTTAAAAACAAACCTAAAAAATACATACCAGTAATATCTTTTCAAAATGAATATGTGCAGAAAATATACTTAAATTTTGCAGAAAAACTTGAAGAACACAACATAACTTATTTTTGTATGGGATATCCGAGAATCCCAATATCTCAATTAAAAAATATTTTTAAGAACTCTGACTTGCGAGAAAAAATAATATTTATTCAAAACCAAACAAATTTTGAAAAAGAATTAAAGAATACGTCATATTATGATTTATTTAACGATAGTTTTGCAGGAATCTTTGGACATTGTACTGATAAGGGAAATGAGCTGATAGCAATCAATATAGGAAAGTCCATTCTATCTTTAACTGATTAAATCATAAATTATTTATTATATCTGTCAAAAAAAACAATGAAAATATATTTTTATTGATATTGTATTTTATTTTCTGTTATATTTTTTTAGATGTGAAAATTATATTTTGTAAAATACCGATATCTTCATCGTTGGCAAGGACTAACAATATATCGGCTTGTTCTATGACCGTTGAGCCGGACGGGACTATAAACTGGCCCTTACGGGAAATTAAGGCTATAAGCAGTTTTTCCGGCACTCCCAGTTCTGCTATTGTTTTGCCTACTGCCGGGGATTCGTAAGGAACGGGAATGTCTGCGAGTTACGCCCTTAAACAATCAACACCAGCCTAATTGTTCAGTAACATATCAATATTTGTAATAATATAATTTTTTCAGTATAATAACAAAAATTTACTATCCGTGATATTGCATTTATGAAAACTTTATTCCTAATCTTCCGAAAGCATTCATCTATTATTATTACTGTTTCAGTATTTCTTGCAATTGCTTTACTAAACTCTCTTATGTATGTTGAATTAAATCCTGATACAGATTCCATTGAAAGCTTTGTAATCGCTCTAAAAACCGATAATATTTTTATCGGAACATCCCGAATGGCTTTTACGCCTAGAACTGTTAAAAATGATGTTGATAAAATATTCGCAGCATTATTTTATAACCAAATATATTTTGAAAATGGTTGTTATGAAGCTTTTCCTTGTATTTCCCGTTATTTTACAAATATCTTACCTCACTTATCGGTTACTATCCCACACTTTTTATTTTCTGTAAATGACGTTAATGTTTTATTGAAAATTTTTACATTCTCTCTTCATTTCACACCGATAATATTTTTACTTATAATATATTTGCTGCTCCCTAAAAAAGAAACTTTTGAAATAATTCTCTTATCTTTTTTAACATATATGGTATATTTACGATATTATCTGTTGACAGAAACTATTTTAACCGCACTATTTTCATGGGCAATATTTAATTTTTATTTATACAAAAACTTTAATAAATTATCTTTGTTTGATTCAATAATAATATTATCATTTTCTTTTCTTTTAATAAGCAGTCATCCTATCGTTGTTATTATCATTCCTATTTTGTTTTTTTTAGGAATCAAAAAATTATCAGAATCAAAAAATATTATATTAGTATGCAGTTTGTTTTTATTGTTTATTGCCTGGATCTTTAATATGTTTTATACTTTCAATTCTGTGGGAACAATGCCTGATTTTTATTCCTTGGAATCTCTGCAAGATTTTAATCTATATCTTATACTATCCGTAATTTTAATTTTAACAATCTCAATGTTTAAAAAAAATAACATTCTTATGACAATACTTTTAATTCTATTTGCAGTTATAATCGGAATTATTGTAACAAAAACATCCTATTCGGCAGGATTTAACGCCAGAATACTTGCTTGCTATATAACTTTTTTATTTATGATTTTTTTGATATTTGTACTTAAATTTAACATTTATATAAATTATAAATTTATAAAATTTATTAATATAATAATGATATTATCTATATTTATATCTTCAATAGGATATGCAAAAACAATATATAATCACAATTTAAAAATAAAGCACTATATGCAAACACACGATTTAATAGATATAAATGAATTTAAGATAAAATATTCGGCTAAAAATAAATATATACTTATATTATCTGTAATTATGAATTCCATAATGTTAAAACCCGATTATAATTGTAAAATAGCATTAAATGATATGGTATTGCCTCAAGAGATTATTAATCATAGCCGCATATTAAAAAATTTTAATATTGATATTGATAAAATTTATAAAGGATTATCAGATTAATATCCTACAAGCGCAATAATTATATGTCCCGTTTTTCTTTTGTCAATATTTTAAAACTGCCGATTTAAGTTCTTCTTTTTGAGTTGGAGCCCAACATTGTCTCAACAACTTTTCCATCATTAAAAATCATAAGCGTCGGCATGCTTCTTATGCCGTACTCGCTTGCTTTTGAACCGAAACATCAACTTTTGCCCTTTTACTTTACTCGCAAATTTCTCCGCAAAGCGCCCAAGCACCGGATGTATCATTTAGTTTTAAAATTTGTATCATTAAAAGTTGCATTGAAAATTTTATTTACCGAATTTTCAAAACGAACCTGATATGATTGTTGTTTGGATAATTTTGTTTTGGGTATAAAATTTTACATAAAATCAATTATTTGCCTTTTATAAAATTGTACATCATCGTTGTTTTCTATTTAATTGCAGAAATAATTTTTTGGAGTTCGGTGATATCTTCATCGTTGGCAAGGACTAACAATATATCGGCTTGTTCTATGACTGTTGAACCTGACGGCACGATAAACTGGCCCTGACGGGAAATTAAAACTATAAGCAGTTTTTTCGGCACTCCCAGTTCTGCTATTGTTTTGCCTACTGCCGGGGATTCATAAGGAACGGGAACATCTGTAAGCTCCGCGTCCATTCCGTCCATTTTTTCAAACTGTATTGGATAATGTATTTTTTTATCTATCGGAGCGTCCAGCCCGAGAAGTTTTGAAACTAACGGTATTGATGTTCCCTGTATAAATACTGAAATTGCAACTACAAAAAACACGATATTAAAAATTACGTTCGCCTGATCTATTCCTGCTGTCAGAGGAAAAGTAGCAAGAATAATCGGAACGGAGCCTCTCAATCCCACCCATGAAATCATAATCTTTTTTGCAAATTTCATTTTAAACGGAAGAAGGCTTATTAAAACTCCGGCCGGTCTTGCTACAACCATAAGCAAAACCGTTATAAGAAGTCCTTTCCATATATATGGAAGAACCTGAGACGGGAATACCAAAAGACCGAGCGTAACAAACATGACTATCTGCATAAGCCATGCTATTCCGTCATGGAATTTTTTTATCATTCTTTTATTCTGAAATTCAAATTTGCCGAGCATAAGCCCTGCGACGTAAACGGCTAAAAATCCGTTTCCTTTTACAAAACCGGCAATTGTAAAAGTGAGAAGAACAAGCGAAATCATTATAACGGGATAAAGACCTTCGTATTCAAGATTAAGCCTTTTAATCAAAAATAAACTGAACTTTGCCATTATATAACCGACTGCCAAACCCATCCCCATATCTATAATAAAACTCGGGATAAGAGAAATAAATTTTGTCCCCTGAACAGTTATAAGGCTTATCACGCCGATTGTAAGAAAAACAGCCATCGGATCGTTGCTTCCCGATTCAAATTCAAGAAGAGGTTTAAGCGGTTTTTTAAGACTTATTTTTCTTGACCTTAACGTTGTAAAAACAGCGGCCGCATCTGTTGAGGATACAATAGAACCGAGCAGCATTCCTTCAAGAATAGAAAAATTTAAAATATAAACGGCAAAAAATCCTGTAACGAGCGCTGTAATCAAAACGCCTAAAGTTGAAAGTATTATTCCCGGTAAAATAACAGGTTTTGTTTCTTTCCAGTCGGTATCAAGGCCGCCTGAAAAAATAATAAATATCAAAGCGACTGTTCCTATAGATTTGGCAAGCACGGCATTATCAAAATAAATGCGTCCGATACCTTCAGAACCTGCAAGTATCCCTATACCCAAAAAAATAAGAAGAACCGGAACTGCAAACCTGTCTAAAACCTTGCTTGAGAGAACGCTTATAAATATTAGAAGCGAAATTAAAAACAACCAAAACTCAAATGACATTAATTTCCTTTTTAAACAAAAATATTTTTGATAACCTATTTTAACATTTTTTTAAAACTTTGACATTTATTATTTTATTTAATAATTTAAGTAAACTAAAGGGAGGAATATTAAAATGAAAACTATTTTATATGTAAAAGCAAACCCGAAACCAAACGAACTTTCCAGAACGTTCCAAATTTCAGAAAAATTTATTGAAAGCTACAGTAAAAAAAATCCTCAGGATAAAATAATAACGTTAGACTTATACAAAGAAAACATTAATTTTTTGACTATAGAATCAATACAGCAAATTTTCGGACCAAAAGATGAAAGCAGTAAAAACAATCCTCTGCTTTCTTATGCTTATACTTTTGCCAAAGCCGACAAATACGTCATTGCCGCGCCTCTTTGGAATCTGGGAGTCCCTTCAATATTAAAAGCATACTTTGATTATATAACCGTAAAAGATATTTCATTTAAATATACAGCCGAAGGACCCGTCGGATTATTAAAAAATAAAAGTGCGCTGTATGTATCTGCCCGAGGCGGCAAATATGATACTGAACCGATGTCAAACTTTGAATTCGGCGAACGCTACATAAAAACAATTCTAAATTTTTTAGGAGTTGTAAACTATAGTGCAATATTTGCAGACGGCGTTGATATAATGGGCGCCGACATAAAACAAATTATTAATACGGCTGTTGAAAAAGCAGCGAAACTTGCCGAAATTTTTTAATTAAAAAATTATATATTTATTTCTTTTATCCATTGTTTGATTTTTGACTCTATTTCGTCTCTGACTATTCTTGTTTTCGCTTTCTTTTCTTCAAGATTATCTTTAAAAGAAGACGGATCGGCAAAACTCCAGTGGATTTGTTTTACGACACCCGGGAAAATTGGGCATGTTTCAGACTGGGATTCGTCGCAGACGGTAATAACATAATTAAAAAAACTGCCGTTTTTATAAAAATCAAAAACGCTTTTCGTTTTATTGTTTGAAATATCTATCCCGATTTCTTTCATAACTTCAACGACTATGGCATTAAGAGTACCCGGTTCAATCCCTGCGCTTGTAACTTCAAATTTATCACCGCCGTGTTTTTTCAAAAATGCTTCAGCCATCTGGCTTCTTGCAGAATTGTGAACGCATACAAAAAGAACTTTAATTTTATCCATCCGTGCCTCTTGTCTTATTTTTTAAAAAAATCTTTTTGCGAACATCTGTCAGTTTCAATCTGAAGCGTTACATGGTCAATTTTGTATTTTTCTTTAAGCAGCTGCTCAATTTTTCCGGCGATAGAACAAGCCTGCGACAGCATACAATCTGTAATATCAACATGAGCCTCAAAATAAACGGTATTCTCGTTTGACATCCAAGTATGGACATGGTGTATGCTACGGACTTCCTCAAAATTTTCAATATCTTTTTGAATCGCCGCATAATCCAGATCGGCAGAAGACTGCATAAGAATATCAACCGTTTTTTTAACTATTTTCCAGCTTTCTATCATAATATAAACTGCTATTACCAAAGTAATAACGGGATCTATCCAAAAGATATGCCAGACTGAAATCGCAATGCTTCCCAGCACGACGCCTACCGACGAAAGAGTATCCCCCAAAATATGAAGATAACTCGATTTTATATTCATATTATTGTGTGATTCTTTTTTCAATAGAAGCATTGAAATAAAATTCGCCAAAAGACCTACTGTTGCGATAACAAACATAATAGTGCCGTTAATTGTTTCGGGGTTTTGAAAACGTTTTACTGCTTCAAATATTAAAAATAAACAAATTACCAGCAACACGGATGCATTAATAAAAGCAGCTATGATTTCCGCTCTTTTATATCCGTATGTTCTTTTTTCATCTTTTTTTCTGCCTGCGATTTTCCATGCACAATAACTAAAAACCATTGAAACAGTATCGCTGAAATTATGAACGGCATCGGATAACAGAGAAAGGCTTCCCGACATTATTCCGCCGATTATTTCAGCAAGCGTAATACAACCGTTTAAAATAATTACTCCCAGATATTTTGAGCCTGACAATCCCGTATAATCATGCGCATGATTATGGCTGCAGCTGTGGTTGTGGCTTTTATTTTCCATTTTAGATACTCATCCGTTAATTTTTAAAATATTTTTACATCTAAAAGCCGTCGGCAACTATTGCATTTGTTTTTGCAGACTGTTCTCTGAGAGGAGCGACCGCTCTGTATTCCGGCGAATGCCACCATGCGTTAAATTTTTCAACATTTTCAAATTCAATAATTGTCAAACGCATAGGATTCCAGCCGCCTGTAACCGTTGTCCTCTTTTCCGCAGCGCACAATATATTTGCCGCCGAATTTTTCAACGATAGCCGGAACCTTTGAAACGTATTCCATAAAATAAACCGGCATTTTTTCTCCTATGCAGCAGGTTTTTTTGCCGTTATCAAAAATACGCTAAACTCATTTCCCTGTCCGGTATTTTTATCTGCCTTAAAAACACGGGTAGCCGTAACGTCTTTTACATTTTCAAATCCGCAATCCGAAATAATCTTTTTAAAATCTTTACGCACAAATCCTAAATGAAAAACGCCGTCGTTATCGGAATGAAAATTTCCTTTTTCCTCATCAAGATCGGCAACGGCGATATATCCGCCCGGGATAAGCATGTCAAAAAATTTTTTAACGTATTTTTTTATGTCCTCAAAAGGTATGTGGTGCATCGTCATTGCCGACATAACAAGCCCGCAGTCAATATCCGGAACATACTCAGCGTCAAATCCGCATATATGGCATGTTTTTACGTTTTTTAAATTATCTTTTTTTATTTTTTCGTTAAAAACTTCTATCATCTTTTCGGAAGTATCCATGCCGGTAACCGATTTTGCTTTTGAACTTACGGCAATAGAAAGCAAACCCGTTCCGCATCCAAAATCCACAACTTTCATAGAGGAATCAACCGGTACTTCTTTAAAAAGGGCGCAGGCTATGGCATTCGTCCTTTTAATTCTATCGGGTTTATCTTTCAAAAGCCCGGGTTCCTTATTAAAATCTTTGATTTTTAAAGTTTCTTTTTTCATTTTTTTGCCGTATAACCCGCAAAATTAAAATTTTTAAATATTATATCGGAACTTTTAAATCCCGCTTTTTTTAAAGCCGAAAGTTCCCAATCTATAACCACCGGCCTGTCCTCTTTTTTATGACGTAAAAGCATTTCTTTTACTTTATTTAAAGCAAGCCCGTTTTCACTCATAAAAGAAATCCATTTATCAGTATAAAACTTTTGAAGAACGGCATCTTTTGTTATAAATATATCTATATTCAGAAAAATTCCGCCGGTTTTAAGAGCCTTATGCAGTTTTTTATAAAATTTTATTTTCTCGGCTCCTTCAACGTGATGCAAAACCATAGAAGATATTACGGCGTCATATTTTTTTGAATAATCAAATTTTCTTATATCTCCGTGCCAAAAAACCGTATCGGGATATTTTTCAAATTTTGTTTTAGCCATTTTTATCATATTTTCGGACATATCAACACATGTAAGATGGGCATGCGGATAATATTCTTTTGCTTTTAAGCCAAGATTACCAGTTCCGCATCCGAGATCTATTACTTTTAATTTTTTATTTTTTTCAAAAGGCATAGACTGAACAAGAATTTCAAGCATCTGCCTGTATTGAGGAACTATTTTATAAAAAAAACTATCAAAAAATTTCGCTTCTTTTTCAAAATGTTTTTTAATTTCTTTAAATCTGTTTTTCATAAAATATCCTATTGAAAAAAACTTTTTACAACCGGCAAATCAAAAAAATTTATAACATTTTTATTCAATTTTTTCAAATAAATAAAAAACGGCATATATATCTTATATAAAAGTTTATATGCCGTTTTATTTTTGGGCATAAATGGAAATTTACTCTTTATTTTTTTCGGAATCTATTATTTTATTGAGTTCTTCCAGTCTGCTCTTTAAATTTTCGGCCTGTGCTTTGAGTAAATCAATGTTATTTCCATACTGTATGCTTCGTCCTCTTCCGAACAAAAAACCGAGCCCTCTGCAAAGTCCTCTCCCTAAACCTTTTCCGCCTCTACCCATTCCGTAATACTGTCCGCCTTCTCCTTTAGGCGTTCCGCAGTTCCCCATTCCTCTGCCTGTCATTGAGCCTTGTCCGTTAGGACCTGTTCCGTCTAATCTTGGCATAACATCCTCCTTTTTTTATTTTTCAATAATCTTGATGATAATGAAAATCATTTTCATTTATAAAAACGACAAAAAAATATAACGCTATTTCTTCTGCCTGCATTCGGGACATAATCCGTAAAATTGTATCAAATTGCTGTTGATTTCAAATTTATATTTTTCCGACAACTCTTTTTCCGTTTTTTTAAGCAATTCCGTTTCTTCCTCAATAAAGTTGTTGTAATTTATTATTTTTTTACAATTTGTGCATATCAAATGACGGTGTCCTTTATTTTCTCCGTTAATAATTTCATAACGGAATCTTCCATCGCCGAAATCAAATTTTTGAATCACTCCCATGTTAACCAAAACATCAAGAGTTCTGTACACGCTTGTCAATCCTATAGCGGGATAATTTTTATGAACTCTGAAATAAATTTCTTCAGCGCTTAAATGTTCTTTTGTATCGGTTAAGATATTTATTATTTCTTTTCTTCCTTCAGTAAGCCTGTATCCACTTTCCCTTAACCGGCCGTGCCATCCGCATCTTCTTCCGTGCATACCAACTCCTTAATGAAAATCATTTTCAATAAGAGTATATGATTTTTTATAAAACATGTCAACAGAATATACTGATTTTTTAACAAGAATTTCTTTCCGTACCGATAACAGATATCATCAACGGTACGGAAAGAAAATATAATATTAAATTAATCTGTACTGCTATTCCGCAGCGGCCAAACCTGCTTTGAATCCGCCGATAACGGCAGACAGCATACTGCCGAGCGATTTGTCATACATAGCAAAATCAAAAGGACTCTTCTTGTCGCACGGACAGAGGGGCCTGCAACTCAATAGCTTTATCCAATTTTAACAGCTGATGCCACTGGGTATGAAAATCATATCTCATTTTCTTGTGTCCTTTAAATCCGACTTCGGCTCCGACTCCGTTTGTTATCTCGCCGAGATTACCTACAAGTTTTATGCGCTTAATAAAAACATCCGCCGTAGATAAACCGGCGGATATTTTTTATACGTATTTTTTTATTAAAACTCTCTTGATGCACAGTTCAACGAAGAAGAACGGAATTCTATTTTTTTAATATTCAACTTGTCTTTCAACAATTCATAGAATACCGTACAGAACCATTCACAAGTTGAAGGCCCTTTACTTACAGCCACTCTGCTTTCAGGAAATGATTTTACCAATTCATGGTTGAGAGCTTTTGCAGGCGTCCCGAATCTATTTGTTGTGCCCTTCATTCCTGTTTTTTCATATCCCTGCAACACTAAGTCAAGTAAAGGATCCCCTTCTTGAAAAATTGTTGCATGCATGAAGTTGTCGGCTACTGCCCATGCTAATTTTTGTGCCTCTTTTACCGGATAGGCATAATTGTGTTCATTTAAATCACCTTCAATTTCGATCGTTAGTAATCCCGAATGTCCGTGAAGATAGCTTGCTTCTCCGGGATAATTCATAAATCTGTGCGCATACTGGAAGTCAAGTTTTACGATTGATCTGTACTTTGCGTTTGACATAATAATTTCCTCCTTTTTTTAATATCAACATTACTGCATACTGCCATTAATCCATAATTTACTCAATATATTGCATTTATTTACTAATTCGTAATTATTACCAGACAATGGCAAAAAATATTACTTTCGCTTACACTTTGAACAAATACCTTCCAATACTACCCTTTTATTAAGAACCTGAAATTCTTTAGCTACCGCTTCCGGAATCTGAATTGAATCATATAAAGCATTGGAGAAATCTATAATGGCATGACATTTTATACACCGGCAATGATGATGATTGTTAACATTAGGCTCAAAGCGTTTCTGTTCACCATAACCTTCTACAAGAGAAACCATTTCTGTCTCAGCAAATGAAAGAAGTGTTCTATAAACAGTGTCAAATGAAATGTTGGGCATCTTCCTGCGAACGCGCCTGTATATTGCATCTGCCGTAGGGTGATCTTTAGCCTTAGAAAGTTCTTCAAAAATAAGAGAACGCTGAGGCGTAATTCTTAAACCGTGCTTTAAAAATTTTTCGGCAAGATTTTTTTTGTTTTTTTCTTTTTGCATATAATTACTATATAATAATCATTACTATTTGTCAATAGTGCTTTTTAAATTGAAATTAAAAATAATTAATGGAATCGGCACTTTATTACCAATGAGGCTGATTGCCAACATTATCGCTAACAACATCCGAGGCTTCCATAATAGCAATGAATGCGCACGGATCCTTTTTCATAATCATTTTTTTAAGTGCCATTACATCTTTTTTGCTAACTATTGAATATATGATTTGATTCTCACCGCCGTTAAAACTGCCCTTTCCCTGAAGCAGTGTCGCCCCAATTTGTGTTTTACTGTTTATTTCATCAATAATATCTTTCCAGTGAACCGATATAATAATGAATGCTTTTCTCTTACTTAAACCGTGAAAAATCATATCCAGGACTTTTGCGCTGACTACGATAAAAATAAATGTATAGAGTATATTTTCAAGCGGAAATATAAATACGGATACAGCCAGAATAACGGCGTTAAAAATAACGGATGCCACCCCGACGGAAATACCTGCATATTTATACAACAAGACGCTGATAATGTCTGACCCTCCGGGAGAACCGTAGGAACGCATCATAATTGCGCCTCCGACTCCGCAAAGTATGCCGGCAGTTACTGCCGCCAAAAATTTATCCGTAATTGGCAAAGGAAACAGCGGTATCAAAAGCATTGTTGAATAAATCAAAATACTAATCCCCGTATAAACAACAAACCTCACGCCCAACAATTTTAAACTAGTCAGAAATATGGGAATATTAATTAAAAGATAGAGCAGTCCTACAGGCAATATCTGGCTTTTATAGTAGATTATCAGTGACAATCCGGTCAGCCCGCCAGAGAGAAATTTATGCGGAACAAGAATAGCAAGAACCGCAAAAACGCATAATGCGTTTCCCAATGTCAGCAGAAATATCTGATAAAGAATTGTTTTTATTTTCTGCAAATTCTTTTTTCTCATCATCGCCCCCCATTTTCGCTGTGCGTTTTTTATAATCATTAAAACTGAAAAACGTGAAGTAATCTTTGCTGCAGACTCAAAGTGAAAAGTCTTATATGATTTATTTAGAAAAACAATCATTGACAAGAAAAAAACTGCATATAATTTTACAAAGTATTTTGATTTTAGACAAGGCGACTGAGAGCAAATTGGAACGCATTATATTTTACGAAGTATTTTAAGATGATTTTTGATTATTTTTGGACAAGGTATATCAAGCAGAGCCGAGCGGTAGCAAGGCCAAAGAATAAAAAAACTCAAAAACCACTTTTTGCCAAGTTTTTTTGATTTTGGCTAAACATGAGCTTGTGCTGACTATCTCGTTATAAAGGATATTGAGACTATTTTTGTCATTTGAAACATTAAGATTTTAGGCGAAATGAAATATTTCAAAAGTGAGGTGTACAAAAAGTGAAACGGTACATAAGCTTTTGAAATACAAAATTGTAGCCAAAATATTAATGTTGATTTGTTTCTTTAAAAAAGAAATGAACGGTGTAAGCAGTTCCGGCAGCCCAACTCTCTTGGTTAAATTATAGCAAATTCCCTGATAACAGGCAATTTACAGGGATTGATTTAATTTTTCGCCGATTTTAGGCATTTTCAATATTTATTTTATATGATAATTCAGTGTATTTATTAAAAGTTCCCTAATATTCGTAACAGGGAACTATCAGGGAATAGTTTATTGTATGCATATAAATTTTAATAATTTGTATAATATAGCGGTAGATTTTATATATTTTATATTATAAGGAGCAAAAAACAATTAAGTGATTTTACAACTATTTGTAACAACAGTAAAAGAGTATAAGCGGTTTGCGGAACAGCTACCTCTCAATGTTAGCACGCCTGCTCCTAGAGATGAAGCTGTATATATTGCTGTACAAACAAGATTACTGTTGCTTAGGAAATATATTACAGAGAAAGTGACCTTCCCCCTGAAAGTAGTGCCATTTAAAAGTTAGGAAAAAGAAGGTAAAATAAGGCACAAGGAGGGGAAGATGAAAAAGAGCAGATTTAGCGAAGAACAGATAATAGCGGTATTGAAAGAAGGAGAAAGCGGAGTAAAGGTATCAGAATTGATAAGGAAATACGGGATAAGCGATGCGACATACTACAAATGGAAGACGAAATACGCAGGATTAAGCGAAAGTGATTTAAGGCGTTTGAGGATATTGGAAGTTGAGAATGCGAAATTAA
>Ga0302243_1000185_pt1 | contig 66045 bp, 118 predicted proteins | sample AAG_UR_Met_MG_FD_193514 | JGI IMG/M metagenome (GOLD analysis project Ga0302243, IMG submission 193514) | Enriched activated sludge microbial communities from anaerobic digester in WTTP, New Holstein, Wisconsin, United States - AAG_UR_Met | ecosystem: Engineered > Bioreactor > Anaerobic >... | reverse complement strand
CAAATGAATGTGAATGCCCCCAAAGGATATTGGATATTTTAACACCATTGAACGATAAGAACGACCCAAATGGTTGGGCAAGACAATGGAGAAAAAATTGTGAGGATGTTCACAAAAAACGTGAAATAGTCAAAAAAGCCAAAGATTCAATATTCAAATTGAATAATCCGGTTCAATTCACAAATGGTTTCACAACCCAGTATTTTAAAAAGATTGGACGTATCTTATGGGGTGGTAATATGAATAATGACACTTTCATACCGGTATGCCGTGTACGGATGAATATCACAAAGTATGATTTTGAACTCGTATGACAACAATGCCACGAAAATAAGATTTTACGAAATTTAATGGTGAGAATTTTTCTCACCTTTTTTTATGCCAAATTTTAGCGTTCCAGGCGATAGCAACAACTCATGCAGCAAATCATATTTTTTATGCCAAATTTTTGCGTTCCAGGTTCCAGGCACCGGCAACAACTCATGTGGCAAATTGCCACATGAGTTTTAACATCCGGAGTCACAATCCTTTTTTTAAAAAATAATCACAAAAAAATTTGGTGTTCTCATAAAAAGTTTTTATCTTTATACTATTAAAACAAGAACAGAACATGGAATTTACAACAAAAGCACAAGCCATTCGAGATACCGGATTAACTTATTTGGGTTCTGTCAGTGAAACCGTTAAACACAAAAAATCAATTAAATATGGTGAATTAACCTATAGTTTATATTTATCACCAGCCAAAACATCTGGTTATGAGGTTTGTCCGGGTCGTACAGTAGAATGTACCAAATTTTGTTTGCATGAAAGTGGTCAAAATCGTATGGTGGAAAAAAAACGGGGTGAGGTTATCACTAATTCCAGAATTAAGAAAACTAAATTGTTTTTTGAAGAAAAGGAATTTTTTATGAAATGGTTGATTTTTGAAATTAAATCAGCCAGATCCCGAGCTAGACGTAATCGTATGACACTGAGTGTAAGACTTAACAACACCAGTGACATTAGCCCGTTGGATTTTGAATTATATGGTGTTAATATATTGGAAATTTTCCCGGACGTGCAATTTTATGATTATACAAAAGTACCGGACCGGGTTGAATTAATGAAGCGTTATAAGAATTATGATGTTACATTTTCTTATAATGGTTATAATATAGAAACCTGCAAGAAAATGCTAAGCCATAATGTGAGAGTTGCAATGGTATTTGACAAATACATTCCAGATCAATATATGGGTTATAAAGTTATTAACGGTGATGATTACGATATGAGATATCGTGATGAGCCATGTATTGTCGGGCTTAAATATAAAGAAGTAAGAACCAAATTAAATACTAACATTAAATTTGTAATACAATGAAGAAAAAATCAGACAATTGGAAATGGATGTGTGATGTAGTTCAAACACACGTCATTGACTTTATTAATTCAAAAATCATCAATGATATTAGAGAAATGATCATTGATCGTGAAGATAGTTGTGTTGATTTTACCGAGACAAGGGGAATTCCGTTCCTTGTGACTGAAATCATTGATGACCAATTATCAGAAACCATTGACTATGTCTATGTGAAAGATAATGAGGTTTATGCAAGAGCAAGTGCTTGGGATAAAACACATGATTACAATCTCAATACGTTTGATATGAAATTTTTAATTGCTATTCTTGAAAGCATTGAAAAACATATCGAGCAAGAAGAAATGGCATAATCATTTCGTATGACATAATTTAAAAGGTGGGATTTTATCTCACCTTTTTATTTTTAGCCCAATATTTGTCCATGCGTACACAACTCATGCGGCAAATTGCCACATGACTTTTTGATTCAGGATCTCCACAGCTTTTGTAATACTTGCCACTTGAGTTATTCCCAATATTCTGGTGCCGGATACCAGTAAAAGTGCCGATTTTTTTATTGCCATTGCCGATACTGCCGAAAAACTGCCGATTTTCTTGAAAAAATACCGATTTTATTTGGAAATCTCATATAATGTTTATATCTTTACATCCGAATAATAACCGATAAAATTAAATATTATGGAATTTGACATGTATGCAAAAAAAGCTCGCCGAAATATCAAAGATGTGTATTACACCTCATGGTGGTAATATGGTGGGTGTTATCCCCACCTTTTTTTTTCTGCAGCAATTTAATTCGTAATACAATGAAAATAAAAATAGGGAAATTACATATAGAAATCAATGCATCTGTATCTTGGGATAAACCTTATATGAAAAAAGTAATACAAGCAATCCGTAAAGATAAGTTTTTAGAAGCAGTAAAAATCTATAAAAATGCAACCGGCAAAAATCTTAAAGAATCAAAGGAAGACGTAAGATTGATTTGGAAAATGTATTCATAATATATAATTTTTTTTGATATGCCAAAGATTAATAAAATTACAGACCGAGCATTCGCAGATATTGTGAAATCACCAATCCATGATGATTCTACCACGAATTTCTTATCTATAGATAAAGAACTTGGTCTGGACGAATGCGAATTGCTCAAATCATTGAAAGACCAGTATAAAAAACTGGTTGATGATGTATATGAACCAATATCCGTGCTCGCTCATATTGAGGAAATTATCATTCAAATACGAGCCAAACAAGTTATCGATAAAGATTTAAGATTATCTTTGTCCAGAAATTATATCTATGCCAGATCTACTTTCTATCGCAGAGATAACCAAATTAACGATATCAGAGTACTAATCGGAAAAACCTCTGACTTTGGCGATGACCTGGATTTGCTGTTGAATGATGATATATTCAGACTCATATGCAAAAAGAAATTAACCGAAGCAATGGATAGGGAAATTAAAAACAACGTTGAAAAACTTTCACTGATAATTAACGAATATAAAACAGCATGAATTTAAATATACTTTCAGTATTTGACGGTATTGGCTGTGGATATTATGCAGCCAAACTAGCAGGATTTAATGTCACAAAATATCTCGCATCCGAAATTGATAAATACCCAATTAAAATCGCCAAGAAACATATTCCAAATTATAAGGAAATAGGTGATGTTAGAAAATTACGTGGAATCGACTTTGTTAACGTAGATATTATAATAGGCGGTAGCCCCTGCCAAGGATTCTCAATCGCAGGAAAACGAAAAGGAATGATAATGAAAAATATCGTCGTAACCAGCCTAGACCAGTATTTAAATCTAATAAAAGATGGTTATGAATTCGATATCTCTAAGAGTAAAAACCAATCCGTCCTGTTCTGGGAATTCGTCCGATTAATAAAAGAAATTAACGAGGCTAAAGCTGCACTGGGCAAACCCCCGGTATTCTTCCTCCTTGAAAATGTCAAAACGTATGACAAAGACTGGATCCGTATTATTAGCGAAGCCCTTGGATATAAACCCGTAAAAATTAATAGCAAACTATTATTACCCCAAAATCGGGAAAGATTTTATTGGGCAAACTTCCCAATAACCATCCCAGAAGACCTCAAACCAACCTTGAGTATGTATATACCCGGTGCGGTGACCGGAGCCGGCTGGCGTGGAAGAAAACTCAAAGGTGACAGTTTTTACACACTACTATTAACCATAAGAAAAGACTTTATCGCCAATTGTATTACCACATGGCCATCGACCAATAAAATCAAAGGTACTAATTTTTATACAAATATCAAAGATGAAATTGTCCCATTTACAATGGAAGATCTTGAAGTATTACAAGGTTATCCCAAAGGTTTTACTGAAGGAATCCCTGATAATGAAAGAAGAAAAGCTATCGGCAATGGATGGACAATTCCCGTAATACAACATATTTTTGAATGTCTGAAAAAAGAAATTGAAACCAAACAAGGGATTTTACTTAATAATGTTCAGACTAGGTTATAACCAAATATTTTTAACTGTAAGTAATATATAAAATAATCTTAAAAATTTATAAAATGATGTTAACAACAAATCCATTTTTAGTTATTTTATCAGCAATTGTTGTATTACTGATTGTAATTGGATTTAATGTTTTAATAAATTGTTGGATGGAAAAAAAAAGATAAGTCATACATTCGTCTGATTGTGAATGGGGTGATGGAGAAATCTATCCCCCATTCTTCGTATGACACCAAATATAAAGATAAAAATATGATATAAAAGATACAAAATAATAAAAAAGTAACCCCGTGAATAAAAAGCATCTACAGCGACAACTCAAGTGGCAAACAACATTTTCTGGTCTTTTATTTGATAATGAAGATATTTATATTGCAAAACAATCTAACACATTATGGATAAAGAATTGGTCTATTTATTCCTTTACAACTCGATGATATACCAAAATGGTTGGACTACACAGAGCGTACACAAAACAAGAAAAAGTGCCGAGAAAGCAATGGAAGAACATAAGTCCGAGGCAAAACTTAAATGGGAACATGACTTCATTACTAATGAAGAAAGAATACAACACCCATTCGGAAAATATGAAGACTGGCGAATTAGCGCAATGGTACTAGAACCATAGTCTGAAATTATTTTCGAAAAAAAGTAACCAAAAATTTGGTATTCTGATCTTTTTTATATATATTTTATTTTGACAATAAAATATATCATGAAATCTTTATCTTCTCGTATGACAAAAAAAACCAAACCGGAGAGCGGAAAAAAAAGAGCTCCGGCTAATCGGGCTCCTAGGAGAATGTTTGCCCTGTCATATATCCCTATTGCCCACCATGTGTATTACACTGGGTACTCTTTCCGCACCCGTGTCGCCATAGATGGTAAAACACATTCGTGGAATACGTCAGACAAAAAGAAAGCAATAGAGTACAGGGACTTCCTCCTACTAACAAGAGAATGAGTACTTATCTTGTTTGAGCCCCCTGGGAAGGGACCGGTAATACGGTCCCTTTTTTTTTGCCCGATTTGCCACTTGACTTTTCGTATGACACCAGATTAGCTTCGTATGACAATTGCCACTTGAGTTGTATGACAATGAGGGGGGTAGGTAATAATAGTCGTATTATTCTGGCCGGGCTGGTCTGGGGTTATAACATATTGATTATCAGTGTTGTTATTTTCCTATAATAGGTATTATGTTAAGTAGAATACCGTAACTCATGTGACTTATATCATCATCTAAAAATCTAAAACGTATTTTCCTAAAATCTAAAAAAATGAGAGGACTTCACACGGGGGACAATCCCAGACAGGACCCCCGCCAGAGGGCCAAAAATATATTGTCCTGATAACCATAGATTTTAAATGTCTGGTGATTAAATCCTTATACAGATTTGATTCACGACAACTTATAGTGGTGTTAAGTGGGTGAAAGTGGTGTAATGTGGGTTTATTATGCAATGACGAGAATATAGTCCATTGATGACCATCCGCCACGGGCTTGGGCTTCAATAATGATTCTCTCCATTAATTCTTCAGGTAAATCAGATATTAGTTTATCTTTGTTATATTCGCAATTAGGTTGGTCTGGGAATGGGTCATTATAACAATCAATACTGATACGTCCCCATTCATTTCTAGTTAGGACTTCATCAATAAAATGTTTCACAGTATAGACATGGTCCATTTCCACGGCATATTTGGCTGTGCAATCGCCGAATGTTTCTGAAATTTGTATTAACTTAATCATGATGATAAATTTATTTTATAATATTAATTTTTTTTAAGAAATTAACGGTGTTATTTTGTATTTGTTTTTGCATAGAAGATTTTGGTATAAAATTCGGATCTGGTATTCCTTTTAGATTGATATGAACTGGCCCCCTCGTAATTAATATAAGTTAGATCCCGATAACAATGATGAATTTTCTTATCATTACATCGGACAAACCCAATAAGAAGATTATTTTCAAATTTGACTGCGGTATAAATGTATTTGTTTTGTATGGAATTTAAATATGCGTTCATATATATTTTATGTGGCATATTATCAACTTTTTCAAAATCTGAAGGAATAAGATCATTGGTTGAGACGTTACCATTAAAATCAATAAAAATTATACTATCCCAAGTTATTGCGAGGGTGGAAATAGGTGAGATAAGGCCAAAATTCATAATTGACAAAAATTTATGTTTGTTATCAGTAATAACATTATAAGTTTTTGCTCTTGTTTTGGGATCGACAACATGTAATAATTGATGTATATCATTTTCAGTTATCAAATCATTATTATAATATTTAAATAAAATTGGAAGAGGTATATTTCTATTATCTTTTTCTTTTAAAAATTTAAAAAAGTTATTTATATGTTGTTTTCTATTCATAATTTTTTATATCATTTAAAAATTCGATAGTATTCATCAATACACGTTCTTGAAATTTATTCAATGGATTAAATCCGGGGTCGGGATATCCAAATTTATTAACATTAATTGGTTTATGACATGTTAATAATTGTTTTTCACAGGCGTATGATATAAAGAGATTGGAAAAGAAATAAATTGTATAATATATAAAATCATTTTGTATTGTATTCATATATGGGGCGATATATCTATCATATTGAAAATTAGTTAATTTTTGTAAATCGGTGCCGGCAGTAGATTTTTTTCCATTAATATCGATGAATATTGGTCCGTCCACGGTAGTATTGGCAAATGCGATATAATCTGAAATGGTGCCGAAATTATAAACCGATATAAAGTGTGGTTTATTAAATGTAGGAAAAAGTTTTTTATATGTTGGTTATTCATTATCATTTTGTTCCGATAAAAAAGTTTCAATTTTAGATAAAAATTCGGTTGTATTATTTTTTAAAGCTTGTTCAAATCCGGTTTTTGGTTTAAAGATTATTCGTAAGTTTCCATTTAAATCGACGCATATCGGATTACAATATTCTATTACTTTTTTTTCATTTTTATTATTGGTAAATATATAATTGGTTATATGTGAAAAAAGGTTATTATTAGAATCATATAAGACATTATTAAACATAAAATTATTCTGTATAGTATTAAGATATGCGGCAGTAGGTTTATCTGTTATGCTTTTTCTTTCACAGGTTAAAGTATTAAAATTGTCAATACATTTTTCTCCGTTTAGATTGATAAAGACTTGTCCCATATTACTATAAGCGAGAGCGATATTTGGTGAGTAATCGCCGAATTTTCCAACTAGATGAAATTTAAAAGGATGGTTTGTTATATGATTTAATATATTTGCTCTTTCAACTATATTAATATTATATTTAAAATTTTCAATATCCATATTTGTTATATAATCCGGAAGATAGATAAATTTTATTGAAATGGGTATTTCTTTATTATCTTTTTCTTTTAAATGTAGAAAAAAGTTTTTTATATATTGATCATCGTTTTTCAGCATTTTTCTTTTTATCTTCAATTTTATTTAAATAATCAATTGTATAATTCAGTATTCTTTCTTGTTCTTCATTTTTTGGTACAAAATAAGGATTAGGATAACCTATTTCATTAACACATATGGGACAATAAAAGGATACTGGCCTTGGGTCATTATCAATTTTACATTTAGTCTTGTAGGAGATAATGAGATCATCAACGATATCAATATCAAAATAAGTATATTCACTTTGTATTGTATTAAAATATGGCATTAATGTTTCCTCATATGGTGTAACTTTATTCATAAATGACATTTTGATAAGATTAAGTAAATCCGAAAAATTTGCACCTTTGACACTTTTATTTCCATCAATATCAATAAACACAGTATAATAACCCGCGCCATTTTTATTAAAAATATATGCAACAGCAAGAGATGGTACAATCGTATCAAATTCTTGAACCATAAAGAATAAATCATTTTCTTTGATTAGTGTATTAAACACATTGGATCTATGTATGGGATTAATTTTGTATTTTATAAATTTAAAATCATTATCGGTCATTTTATCGGGAAACAAAATGAATTTTATGGTTGCCGGCAAATTTCTTTTATCTTTTTCTTTTAGATGTAAGAAAAAGTTTTTTATGTGTTGGTTATTATCTTGTTTAAGAAAACATTTCATATTTTGTTGTTGGGTTTTATATTTGTTGAAGGTTTTTTTTGTTTTTCATGGCTTCTAATAAAAAAGAAGTGTTTTCATATATAAATTTTTCCGAATCAATTCTTGGTATGAAATTTAAATCTGGATAGCCATTTAAATTGATATTTATTACTTTAAAATACGTAATAGATTTATTTTGGTTGGTAGCATTTATCACAGTTTCGGGTGTGAGAAAAAGTCCATCCATATTATAAAGGTATTTGTAAGAGAAAACGGTTTGTATAGTATTGATATATGCTGTTAATTCTTGAAGTTGTGAGATGCAGCCACTTTTGTTTAATTTTGTGTAGTCAATTCCATCGATGCTTTTATTACCATTAATATCAATAAACATAGGCCCATTATAAAATGTTTGTGCAAGGGCGACTGTTGGGGAATATTCACCAAATTTAAAAACATTTCGGAAGAAAACATTTTTAATTTTTTTATTAAATATATTTGCTCTTTCACTGGGACTAATAGTATATTTAAATAAATTGAAATCTTTATTTGTCATTTCATCATCAAACATAACACATTTTACTATAAGAGGTATTTTTTTATCCTCTTTGTTTTCCATGAATTTAAAAAAGTTTTTGATGTGTTGGTTATTATTTATTATCATAACATCCATATTTGTTTACTTCGTTCAAAAATTCGATAGTATTTTTTTGTATATTTTTTTCTATAACATTTTTCGGTTTAAAGTCTGGTTCTGGTTGTCCATTTAAATTAATATTTATCAATTTAGGGTAAGTAAACACTCTTTTATAATAGTTAAAAGGTGATACTATAAGATTACCAACAAAATGAATATCATTATATGAAAAAATTTTTTGTATTGAATTTAAATAAGTGTTCAAAGCTTTAAGATAACAACCATTTGTAGTTTCTTTAAAAACGGAAAAATCAATATCTTTGACGCTTATATTTCCCTCAATATCAATGAATAACCAACCTATATTGGAATAAGCAAGGGCTAATGATGGTGAGACCATACCAAATGTTTGAACAACAATAAAACGTTCTTCACGTTTTTTTATTCTATTAAAAATATTTGCTCTTATGAATGGATCGAAATCATATTTTAATATTTCCACATCCTTATTTGTTATCATATGGGGAAATGTGGTAAATTTCACCTCAAACGGTATGTTTTTGTCATCTTTTTCTTTTAAAAAATTAAAAAAATTTTTTATATGTTGGTTATTATTATTTTGCATAAAAAATACCTTATATCAACCGCAAATATAATATGTTTTAGTTGATAAAGGTATGTATTTATTTTCTTTTTTCCAAATAAAAATGTTATTTTCCGGCTAATTTATTTCTTAATTGTATTTCATATAAAAAAGCAACAGTATTATGATGTACAATTTTTTGAAAGTCAGTTTCGATATTAAAATCCGGATCGGGATAACCGTTTTTATTAATATTTATTCTCCGGTGAAAAATCATGTCGGCCGTGTGATGAATTCGATCATGTCCTTTAAATAGTGTAATATTTGCAATAAGAAGGTTACCATGTGTTTCAAGGCCATGATAGGAGAAAGTATCTTGTATTGAATTAATATATGCGTTATATTCATGCAGATCTGATATATTTCCGGTCTTTTTTATTTTTGATAAATCAATTCCTTCGACAGTTTTATTACCATTAATGTCAATAAACATTGGACCCTCACGACTGTATGCTAGTGTAACTGATGGTGAATAACGGCTAAAATCCATAACAGCATTAAAAAAATATTTTTTCTTAATTTTTTTGTTAAATAAATCTGCTCTTGTTTGTGAATCAAGTCCATATTTAAAGATTCCGATTTCTTGTTTTGTCAATTCATCATCAAATAAGGTGAATTTTATTGAGAAAGGAATATTTCTTTTTTCTTTTTTTTCTATGAATTTAAAAAAGCTTTTTATATGTTGTTCATTTTTCATTATCAATCAATTCTTTGGTGTTTGAAATGTCTACCTCATATTTATTTTTAATATTATCTGGAATCAAGTCAATACCATTTAAACTTGGAAGTCCTTTTTCATTAATAAATATCGGTTGATGTTCGCCGGGATAGCATTTATATACTCGGAATAAATTGGTTGGAAGTCCTATCATATCTGGACGATCAATGTATTCATATTCGTATTTATTTTGTATTGTGTTAAAATAACTTAATAAATAATTAAGACTGAGTTGGCGATTATAGACTTTTCTATAAATGTCGGTTTTAAAATTAATACCAGTAAGATCTGGCTCACCATTGAGATTAATAAATCTTAATATTGGTCTCTCACTATATAGCGCTAATGCGATATTTTTAGCTACAACACCATAGTTTGAAATATTGTAAAATAAGGGTTTTTTTATAAAAATATTAAGGAAAGTTGCTCTTTTTTGTGGTGTAGTATCTGGATTAAGTAAAATTTTTTTTAGTTTATTAGGATCGAGATCAATGTCTGTTATTGTACCGTTTTTATCAACAAACGTCAATTTCATATTTTCTAAATTTGGCGTTTTTTCCAAATCAATGATAATTGTTTCTGCTAGATTGGGAAATATGACTCCAAATGAATCTGTATTATAAAACACTTCTTTTTTCTTCAAAGAATTGAGATATGCGTCTCTATCTTTTCTATTTATAAGTTTGTTAATATCTATATTCCCAACATCAAATTCACCTTTTTTATTAATAAAATATGATATATGAAATTGGTTTTTTGACAAAATTGCAAATGCAATATTTTTATCGTATTTACCAAATTGGTTAACGTGATAAAAATTGTTGCTCGTTATATTGTTAAAATATTTTGTTCTGATAACACTATAGTATGGGTTAGAATTATAAAAAAGTTCATCAAAATCTTCTTTTGTTAATATATTAGGAAAAAATAAGACTTTATATAAAATTGGGATTTCTCGATTTTCACGTTTATTCAAGTATTGAAAGAAATTTTTTATGTGTTGATTAATATTATTCATTTTTTTTAATTGGTAAATTATGTGGATTATATTTTTTTATTTCATTTAAAAAAGTATTGGTGTATTTTTGTATCATTTTCTGTTTTTCATTTTTTGGAACAAAATTTGGATCTGGCCAGCCCTTTGTGTTTACATTAATTGGTTGTAAGGAAAGAAAGGAACGGTGGCCATCCTTTCTTTTAAAAGATGAATTATTATTTGTGTTAGTTGAAATAATAAGCCCATCTCTATATTCCAATAATTGATACGTAAAATCATCTTGGATTGAATTATAATATGCGGTCAAAAATCTAAGATTACCTTGTTTGTTGTTTATTTTTGAAAAATCAATACCCTCAACACTTTTTTCCACATTAAAATTAATAAAAATATAACTCCAAGGAGTTACCGCAAAAGCAACCGATGGTGAAACAATACCAAATTCTTTAACTGTCCAGAATAAATTATCATGAATTTTTTTATTAAATAATTTAGCTCTTGCTGACGCATGCATATCATATTTAATCATATTAATTTCATCTTCTGTTAATTCATTATTAAACAGAGAAAATTTCATTGAAAGAGGTATTTTTCGCCCGTCTTTTTCTTCTATGAAATTAAAAAAGTTTTTTATATGTTGTTTATTGTTGCCCATGATTTTTATTTTGAATAAAATCTACGGTGTTATCATAAACATTTTGATAAAAATCATCGAGAGATTCTCTATCAAGTCCGGATACATCATATTGACCATGTATATTTATAAAAACCGGTGTATCAAATGATATATTTGGTTTTGCAACAAATTTGTTTATATGTTTATCAAATGAATAAACAAGTTTAAAAACATCATCATGAAGTAAAATATTAAAATATTCCGTGTGGTGTGACATTAGTTTTCTTGGATCCAGACCAGAAACATCTTCTTCACCTTTTAAATTTAAAATGACATTTTTATAATTGGAACTTCGTCCCACATCATCTTCTATACTTGCAACTGCAATATAAAATGGATTTGTTTGTATTATTTGAGTTAGACGTGGATGATCAATATATTTTTGACTATTAGTTAGACTGTTCATACAGGCAATTAATAGTGTATGATTCATATTTAGTGTTGGCTGCATTTTGACAACATTTCCATTTATATCAATGATTGTTGGTATACTCAAACCATCACTCGTTTTACTTCCAATATAAAGTTCTGATGTTTCGGGCAATCTGAAATACTCATCTATTTTAGAAACATAGTCATATTTAAAATTTTTTGTTTTGGTATTAATATATGCGGCTTTTTCTTTATTATTTAAATTATCAATATTTAGATTTTTTATACTTAAATCACCTTTATTATTAATAAAGAAACATGTAAATGGTTTGTCATCAAAGGAAACGAGTATTGGAAAATCATTTTTTAATTTACTTTGAAGTTGTTTTGTATCATAATAAATTCTAACTTTTTTTCCGAATTTTTCATATAAAAATTTTAAAAAATTTGATCGTTTGGTTTGAAAATCATATGTTGTTTTTTCAAAAGAAATTGGCCTATCTTGTCTTTCGGCATAAGAATCAATGATAACAACATTATCTGTTATAGATTTAAATTTGAACAATACGCCCTGACAAGTTTCTGATGAATGTATAAAACCGCCACAAATATCGTCAACAAACCCATTAATCCCTATTTTTCTACATAAAATGTTAAAAAATGTAAGTGGAAACGTGAAATATTGTTTTTTATTTATACTTAAAAGATTTGCCAATTCAAAAATAAAAATCCACAATAAATTAACCACGTTATTTACATTAACACGATAATCTCGATTATGCGGTTCTGTGATTGATGGGTCTTTTTTTAAGTATTTCTCATATAGCTTGGTTACTTTTGGATTATTTTTATACATGTCGTATAATTTTTTAGCATACATATGACATTTTTCCTCATCTGACGATGATGTGTATAAAATACCATCTTTATCTTTAATGGTAAACAATGTCACATATGGTCTATCATAACCAAAGGGAAAATGACGAATGAAACTTGTCCAACTATTGAGATTTAATTCGTCTTTAAATGATTTAAGTGGATAAAAATAATAACCGGTCGGTGTATTAAATTGATTTCTTTTGTTTATATCACTTGTGTGGATACTATCTCTGAATGATATACATACATTATCAATACCATGCTGTTCAATATAATCTTTTAATACATCCAGTGCCGGTCTACCCTGATAGTTTTTACTACGGAGCTCCTTTAATTCTGCCTCTTTAAGTATTGAAAATTGTTGTTCCGTTATTAGGATTTTCATTCTCATTCCACACCATATATTTTTTTCAATTGGTTTATTTGTTTTGGATAAAAATACATATTAATAACATAATTATCCCAGTTTTTGATATAATATTCAATAAATTCACTGTAGTCGTAATCTCTTTCGCTAAGGTAGTTTTTAAATTTGATAATATCAAAATTATCATCGGGCATGAATATTTTATTTTGTCTTTTAAATAACTCCTCATCATTTTTGAAGTATTCTTCATTATAATATTTCTTGAGGAATTCTTTTCTTGACAATCTTATCCATTCACCACCGGTGCGTCGATCAGTAATAAGTCTTTCATTTACCCAGAAAGCTCTTATCATATTTGGATTAAGGTTACCGATAAAGAGTGCTTGTGATTCGGGATCTTTGTATAGTGACCAGGCCAGTTCTGGTCGGTCTGATTGATTTATAGCCGGATGTGGGCTATTTTTATATTTTTCTCTATTTTTAACTCTTTGTTCTTCTCTTTCTTTGTCGTCTTTGAATGATTGGGTAAATTCTCCTTGCACGTAATATGAACGTCCGCCGGGCCATACTGGGGCTTCGAGATTACGGATTTTGGTTGCAAATTCCATAATAATTCCGGACTTTGCGAATTCTTTTTTTGCAACATTAAAATTTATTGTAACAAAGAGACCATTGGGGTTGTTATTATATTCATAACTGTAAATTCTATTTGCTCTTTCTTGTCCGCTGAGCCCATATTTTGCAATAAGTAACGCTTGTTTAAAACTATAAGATGAGAAACCATGGTATACGATAATTGTATCATCATCTTGCATTTTCTTGACATCATTATGTATATCAATAAATCTGGTTTCAGATAGTTCAGATGCTAGTTTTTTAACTTGATTTTCGGTTATGATAATTTTCATAACTATAAATATGTGTGTGACCGGATTTTGTCAAGTTGTGTATACCTGGTTTTTTATGATCAACAATTTGGATGAGAAGTTGGACAAGAAGTTGGACATAGTGTCCAAGTAGTTGTGTAGTTGTGTGTACCCAGTTTTTTGTTATTACCCACAGCAGATGGTGATGAACAGCATTCGAAATTATGTTGTGTGTACCTAGTTTTTTGTTACTATCTCCAACTATATCTCCAGGATTTAACAAATGTTTTTCTGTTGTGTATACCCAGATTTTTGTTATCATCCCCAACAAAAATTTCTTGCACCTTACATTTTGGAAAGTTGTGTATACCCAGATTTTTGTTATCATCCCCAACAAAAGTTAATTCGATCTAACTTCAAATGTCGTTGTGTATACCCAGATTTTTGTTATCATCCCCAACACCATTTTCCCAAGTAGCAGGAAATATGAAGTTGTGTATACCCAGATTTTTGTTATCATCCCCAACGAAGTGAAAATAAAATAGCAATTAGAATAAGTTGTGTATACCCAGATTTTTGTTATCATCCCCAACTTTAAAAGTACTGGAAATTAATGATATACCGTTGTGTATACCCAGATTTTTGTTATCATCCCCAACTGACCGATAAAATTGAAGAAAATTCTTTCAGTTGTGTATACCCAGATTTTTGTTATCATCCCCAACGTCATGGCAATGTCCTAATATTATTTGAAAGTTGTGTATACCCAGATTTTTGTTATCATCCCCAACGTGATGAAATTTGTGAAAAATTTGTAGTGTGTTGTGTATACCCAGATTTTTGTTATCATCCCCAACAGAGAGCGGAATGATCTATCCCGGAAGCGGGTTGTGTATACCCAGATTTTTGTTATCATCCCCAACATAGTTGTTGATAATATCAGCAACGCTAAAGTTGTGTATACCCAGATTTTTGTTATCATCCCCAACATAGTTGTTGATAATATCAGCAACGCTAAAGTTGTGTATACCCAGATTTTTGTTATCATCCCCAACTTAACTGATAAAAATGAAATAACGTCAGAAGTTGTGTATACCCAGATTTTTGTTATCATCCCCAACTCTCGGTTAGTTTACCATGATTTCAAATTGAATCCATTATACATAACCCACATGCAGCATGGGATACTACATATTAAGCAACATACGCCTGCAAAGGTACTTGCCAAAATAGTCTCTGGTGCAAGTAATAGCATAATACCAATCTCTATTGTTGCCATAGAGCATAATCCTACGACTAAATAGAATATGAATTTTATCCATGTTTTCATTATCTCTCTGTGTTTTTATTTTCTATCCACGGTTTTATATGTGTACTAAACGTGTTCATATAACATAGTTAGCACCAATACTACGGAAGTGCTTCGATTAAAATGTTATATAACTTCTAATAATACCTTGTTTATTAAAATCTGTATCATCCATTATAATACCATCATATCCGTTATTTTTTGCATACTCTATTATACTAATTCTTTGTTTATCGTTTAACTCAAAAGGAAAATTATATACATTTGGTACATATAATTCACCAAATATATCTACCAATATTTCATATAATTTACCTTCCCCAATTTGACTTTTAATCAAAACTAATGGATTATTAAAAGATATATTTTTTTTGTATATTTTATTGTTTCCATGTAATTGTTTTGCATAATCTTTAGCTACCAATTCTGAATCAGTATAAAATGTTGCATTAAAATGATTACTTCCTATTTCAGAACCACCTCTATATACAGTTTTCGTAATCTTATTTTCGTTAAGATATTCTCTAATAGTCGTTGCAATAATTTTTCTCAATTCCATCTGTTTTTTTTATTTATATATAAATATTAGAAAATTAAATTTACACCAAATAAACAGTACTGGTGCTAACACCGTGTATAAAACATAGCCAATTAAGGTTTGATAGTTTATATCAAGTGTTCTGCATGGCTACGTTTCATACACGCAGCCGTTAGTGGCAAGGCTAACCCAACACACCAACTAACCAAATTGGACAAAATATTAACCAGTACAAAAATCGTTTTTGCAAGCTAACAGCTAAATTGTCTTTACCAATCTTTTTGCAATCATTCCTCCATATAAAATAGAATGGTATAAAAAGAACGATTTGCAATAATACACATATCAATATTTTATTCATTTTGTTTGAATTTGTAGAAAGCCCAGCCACTAACAGCGTGTATAAAAAATGGCGGATTTCTCGGTTAATTTAAAGTTTTTTAATTCTAATTAAGTTCTGCGTTTGTTGAAAGTTTCGGTTTCAAATTCCACCACTTCTTATACACGCAAAACGTTATCGGCAACCTTAAAGATGAGCATCTTCGTCTATTTGAATTACCGAATTACCATCAACTAAATGAACTTCTTCTTTCTTTAAAGCCATTTCGTTACCCGAATCGTAAGTTCTTTCTAAAAAACATTCCCGATTTAAAATGTAATGATATTTTCCATCATTTGAATAATGATAAGTTCCTTCAACCCATTCACCAGTTGAAACTAATTTTGCCTTAAATAATGCTTTCATTGTTTTATATTTTAAAAGTTAATAATTCGATTGATAAAAGGCAGCCGATAACATGCAATATAAAAAATTGGCTATCTAACTGCTGTGGTAACTTTAAAGTGACTGCAAAGCCAACTTTTCATATTGCCAACCGTTGTGCTTAATCCTCTCTAATCCAACGCTGATTACCATACCCCAACCATTCAACGGGGTCGGTTTGATTATCATTAGATGCCATTAGTACACCGTCTTTTCGCTCCCAAATATTCCAATGACTGACGTGATTTCTGGGCTCATCTTCAATTGCCATTTGATAATATTCTTCCATTCTCCATTTGCCGGGTGTGTCTGGATATTCCAACCCCGGACTAAGCACAACACCCGCTAAGGGTGCATGGCCTTGCTGATTTTCGGAGGTATTTTTCTCGTTGCTCATGTCGTTGTGTTTTGAAAATTTAGTTATTTTAATCCTTTACTGGTCAAACCTGCGACCGTTAGCATTCATGCGAAGAAACTCGCTGCACTAACTGGTCGTATGCTATTAATAAATCCTCTGCCATTACTCGTGCCTGTATGTTTTCACCACATATTTCCCAAAATTTACGCACAAAGTTATTTCTTTCATTTTTGCAATATTTAATAAATTCGGTAGTATCGCACGAAATGCTAACATCGGCTAAAACTTCATTGCCTACATTAGTTTTATTTTGAATGTCATTACTATTTTCCATGTTTATCGTATTTTGATAGTTATCTGCATTTTATACGGCAACGCAGTTTAGCCGCATCCGTTAACGCCTATTTTAAGGGCGCAGCGTTAGCGATTGAATTGCGGATCATTTTCTAAAATCCACGCTGACATTAATTTTCGTAATTCGTCAATTTTTTGAATATGCTTTTGAGGAATGCGCTCTTTTGTTATCGACGAGCGATCACCGGCAAGCGTTCTACTTAATTCTGCCCAGTTGAGCATTTCAGTAGCCTTGTGATACGCTAAATAATAAGAGTTTCTTTGGAATTTCTCTTTGTCGATAAAGTCATTATCATGCTTACCTGATAAAATATCAGCAATCTTTTTTTCTTTGCAGTCCGAAGCATCAATAACAGTTCCTTTAAACTCGATGTTTTTAACTGAATCAGGCACTTTGCCCAATTCAGCTTCATGGTAATTTTGTTTTTTCATGATTAATAATTTCTATCGCTATATTGTTCTTCAGCAAAAGTACTAACTGGGCAACCTGCATTAACCCATTCTGATTTAGAATCAAAAATCATATCTTCCAATGATTTTACATTGTTTAATTTTTCTGTAGGGAATGCAATCTGCATTTCATTGCATGATTCAACGTCAACTATTTCAAATAAAATAAATGGTTTAATACTATCAACTAACAATTGATTTGCTTCGCTAAACTGATAGTTAAAAAGTTCAAATGTTCCTTCTGATGTTAATTTAACACCAAAAACATGAACTCCGTTTGAGTTTTTAATTGTCACATCATACTGATTTGGTGTCCAATACATTTTTTCTACTTCTACGCTTGATTTGTTGATAATTTGAAGTGCTTTCATTTTGTTTATTTTTAGTGTTTTTGTATACACCAAAGATACAACATTTGTTGTATTACTTCCAAATGTTTTGACAACTATTTTACAACAATCGTTGTAATTTGTTTTGATTCTAAATAAGAAAGGCAATGAAAAACAGGCGTTAACACGTGCTATAAAAAAGCCGGGTGTTTGCGCTTCGTTGACAAGTAAGTATTTCAAATTCCCGGCCTTCTCATAGCACCGGATCGTTACCGCCAATTAAAAAGAACATCGTGTTCGTGAATAAACTGGTCGGCACAATTATTTAATACGTTTTCTGTCTTGTTTTTATACGCTTGATTTTTGCCAAATATTTCATCAATAACATATTCTCTTGCTATATTCCGTGATGAAAATATTTCAGCAACTTCTGAACCACCAAATCCATTTTCTTGATAAACTACATATACTTTCATATTTTCTTTCCATTTAATTGTTCAACAAATTTAAAATCAGAAGTCCATTTATATTCATAATTTTCTTCTGGTATTGTGGTTAGTATTGATGTCCCTGTCCACCAATAATAGCCATTGATTTTAGATAATTGATATACTTTCATTTTTTGTCAATTTTATTATGATACAATTCATTATTATTTAAAAATACGTGGATGAACCAATGTGTTGTTGTGTATACCCAGATTTTTGTTATCATCCCCAACATACCGATGAATAAACACGTGATTTTGTGGCTGTTGTTCGAAAATTTTTAAATAAAAAAAGGGTACTTAGTGAGTGGTTATATGTGTCTTTGTTCGATTTTAATTTCTTAGGACACTCCCTCAACTTTATGGACGCACAACCGCCCCAATTACCTATTAAAAAGGTAATTTCCAATATATCAAAGAACTTTTGTACAAATATAAGAAAAAATATCATAAAAACCAAATTTTTATAGTGATATTTTAGCAATATTTTTGGCGGCATTAACATCGGCATTAATTGGTTCATTGAATGCTTTACATGTGGGATTGGTACATAAAAATGTGTCTTGTTTTGGCCTGTTTCCGATTTGACCACATTGATGGCATTTTTGTGAGGTATAACTGGGATTAATCAAATTAACAATTATACCTTCTCGTTTAGCTTTATATATAATTTTTTGTATTAAGTCATAATATGACCAAAATCTAAGTATTCTGTTATTTTTTTCTTTTAATGGAATAGAAGATAGATCTTCAATATTAATTTGTCCAGCCCCATGTTTTATTGCAATTTCAATAACATCTTTCGATATTTTATGATTAAATGTTGAACGAAAATTACGTTCATAATTTCTGTATTCGTTTAATTTCTGTAATTTTCTATTTCTTCCATGTCCACCTCTAGAATACTTTGAATTTCTTTGTATAGATCTTTTTTGTTTTTCAATTTGTAATTTAGTTCTCATCAAAACAAACTCACCTTCGCCAATTATTTCTATGTGATCAGAGAAATTTGTTGCTATTGTAGCCACATTTTTTACACCCAAATCAACTCCAATTACTTTTCTAACATCAAGACCTAATTCTCGTTTTGTTACAAATTGTTTAAACACTAGTAACAGAAAAATTTCTGTTCCAACGACTTGGATTTTTGAATCACAAATTTTATAATTTGGATCGTTATTATAAATTCTATCGACAATTATTCGATTATTTGATCTGTCTTTTCCAAAATTAAGTTGTAATTCAATTTCGTGTTTTTTAATTGATTTAAATTTGAATGTATAAATGTCATCATATTTGTTAAACCATTCTTTTCCGGTGTTTTTATATAACTCACCTTTTTCATTTTTTTTGACATGTCCTATAATGTTAATTGGTATCGGTTGTGTATTTTTATACGTAGCAATAGTTTTTACACCTCTAAACACATCGAACTGATCGTTAGTGTATTTGTCGACAACATTTTTTGAAATGGATCCATAAGTATATGATGCCATGAATTGTTGTTCTTCTGGAAGGGATTTAATATAATTTTTCAAATAGGTATAAATGTACCCATGTAGATTTTTTCCACCAAATTCTTTAATCAATTCATCTTTTTTCATTCTGATATAATCAAAAAACTCCCGTTGATTTTTTTTATCTTTTCTATCTGAGTAATAACGGTTGCGAATTTCGATGAAATTATCGTCTTCGGTAAGCCGTCCTTCGAGAACGGAATCAAGTTCAATAAGTTTCTTTACCAATAGGTTATGAAATTCATAGTTTTGTTGATTTACCTTTCTCAAAAGTTGCCACACAAATGTTTTGTATTCGTGTCTTTCTTTTTCTTCTGTAATGGTATTTGGAACGTATACCGATAATTTGATTTTACGAGTAAGAGGTATGCTCATTTTTTATATTATTTAAAATTACATTTTATCCCAATAATGGTATTGCCTTTATAATAAGTTCTCTAATCTTAGGATAGGAAATGAATTTATCTCTGAGTTCGGGAGATTTAAAGGCAAGAGTGTGTCTTATAGAAAATATAACAACAGTATCTATATTATTTCCATATAATATCCTTCAATACTTTTCAAATCCTCCCAGCATTCTGGAAGATTTTGCTCAATAGCCTTAAATACTATTTTTTCGAAAGTCGACTTTTCTTTGTCAATTTCATAACCATCTGGTACATTAATTTCAACTGTTTTTTCCATTATTTTTAAATTTTTTAAACATTGTTTGTGTTTAATATATTTTTTTTAATTCATAGTTGCTTTTCTCAATTCAAAAAAATTTGAAAATTTTCCACCACATTGAACGTTGGTAAATGATGTTTTTCCCAAAATAGTTTTGGTTTCAGAATTAACATAATATGTAATTGCTTCTTCATTACTTGGTGTTGAAAAAATTAACATGATTATATCTTGTGTATCTTCAAAATCATTTTTTTGTGTCTCATCATTTTTTTCATTCTTTAATATTTTCGCACTACCATTAACAATCATTCCTGCAGCAATGATTTTTGGGTCTTTACACATATCTAATATTGTATATTTTAATGCTGTTTTACCTTCAGGTGTTTCAAGTCCAATGCTGGGAATCAATATAAATTCCGGATATAAGTCACTAGTGACGAAAAACACCATTGAAGGTAATGGACCATGTTTTTTAAAGAATGACGTGATGGTGCAAATTAGTTTCTTTTTCAAATAATTCAACGCATCTTCTGTTGTTGGAAAAGTAAGTAATTCTTGTCTTAAATTTTCGAGATCTGGAATTTCATTCATGTCTTATATATTTTTCAATTATCACTATTCAAATAAACTTGAAAACATTTTATTAATTGTAGTATCATTGAGTGTGTTACCCAAGGTGGTTTTGGTTGCAGTCGAAAATATTGATATAATAACAGGTTGTTTATTTTTATTTTTCTTGTTATAATTTAAAAAATCATTTATTCCGCCGGCGATGACATTTTGATAAGAACAAATTATTTTTATTTTTTTTCTTATTTCTTCTTTACCTTCAGGTGTGGAAAGTTGTTGAGGTGGTATAATTTCAAGATGTATTTGTAATTTATCGTTGATAAAGAACAAGAAATAATCCAATTGTCCTTGTTGTTCATAAATTTTATTCATTGTAATGGTCATCCATTTTTTTATGTATTCCAGACCTTTTTCTTGAGACAGATATACATGTGATGACAAACCAATGTCTTTGAATTTAAGTGGATATTTCATTATTCAAAATATTGATTAATTGTTATTGTAACATATCTAACACTATCATCTTGATAATAATTGAGGAATGTGACAATTGTTTTCCAAAGAGCTTCAAGTCTGTTTCCAAAATCAACTCTTTCTATTCGAAAAGACCGGACACCTCTATTGGGTTCGTTAATTTGTCCTGATATTTGAGTATAAAAATCACTGTCCATTTCATAACCAATATCTACCTTTTCTAACATAATTTCACCATCGTGATTATTGTTTGTTGTGGTAACGCTAAATCCCATATTTTCAATTTTTTCCACAGCTCGAAATATATAATGCCAGTCTCTATGAAATGGTAAATCATGAGTTGGTGATGATAAAATATCAAACACACATTTTTTTGTTGTGTCTGTTTTTTGAAAATATAAATTTATACTTTCTGATTCGTCTTGATACCACCCCAAGAAATTGGCTATTTTTTCATTACCTATTTTTATTTCTTCTTTATTCATTAATATCTTTAATATATTTTATTCGATTGTTACATTAATTAAATTAAGATATTTTTTTAAAACAAAATAGAAAAAATCTATATAATTCCAGTTAAAGATTAATAAAAATATTGGTGATAAAATTGTCCACAAAAAATAAAACACAACAAATACGGGTATTAATAAAACGAATAATATTTTTCTCCACATTTTAAATCCATTTAATTGTTAATTCGTTTTTTAACCAGTTTTGAAATGTTAAAGCATCGACCCGGCAAGTTCTTTCGATTGACTGTAAGTCACGATTTTCGAATGGATTTGTAAAATCGATACCATCGACAATACATTTAACCAGATAATGACTATTTATTTCCTCACTACTTTCACCAAAACCAATTAGTTTCATATCTATAACAGAGACAAGATCTGGTGTTGATTTTTTAATAAATTCAAACATTTTTGACTTGGTTATATCGGATGTGTTACTAGTTGGATCGGGTATATATGTATATTTTTTCCAGATTTTATTTATACATTCTGTAATTCCGTATTCTAGGGCTTCTTCATATGTGTCGAATTTTGGCTGGTCATATAATTCCTTCCACATATATTGTTTGATATATTCAATACCATATAATTTTAAGTCACTTGAATGTGCGTCCCATTTTTTTAATTTTAATGAAAATCCAACAATCACTGTGATTTGATATTCATTTCTGAGCCAAGTAGCAACTTGTTCCCATAATGGGGCTAATAAATTTGGGCTATCTTTAGACCAATCAAGTGATAATAAACCCTCGGAATAAAATAGATTATGTCTCGGTTGTTTATCTTTGTCATAACTGAAAATGCATGATTCGTTAAAACCAATAACTTTTAATTTTTCCGCCAATTCATAAGTAACAAAAATTTTTCTCATGATTTTAATTTTTATTAATACTATCTATAAAATTCTTTTGACGTTTTTTTCTTTTTAATTTATATAGTAAAGGAAAGTAAATTTTAGCACCAAAGAATCCGGCACCAAAACCCAAGAAAAATAGAGCGACAAAAGATTTAATTTCACTTATTATAGGATAAAGTATTAATATAATACCTGATATTAGTACAATAAAAGATAACCAAATTAACAAACTTCTCGTGTTTCTTTTGTTCTGAAAAAAAAATTTATTCATCGATTTCATTTTGTATTTTTTGAAGTTCTTCATCAATATATTTTTGTGTTTGTTTTTCTACAAGATCATATAAAATATTAAGGTTAGAATTTTCATGTTTGGCTTTTATTACATCTATAAGTTTTTCAGGCTTATAATTGTTATTATATATTTCTAACTTAATTTGTACTATTTCAATTTGTAATATATGATTGAATTTTGTGTTTTCTAACGAATCAATTAAACGAGAAGACATATATAATATACCATTTTTCAAAGAGAGTCGAAATTTCTTTTCACAAGGAATATAATACCAAATGTATTGATTATTTCTTGTTTTTTCTATGAGTTTGTCGATTATTTTTTCAGTAATCATATTATTATTTTTTGTTTTTAATCACGACTCAATAAATCCAATTTCATTTAATGTTTCTTGAATAACATCTTCTATGAAATTGTTATAGTCTGCAACCACAAGTGTATATAATTTACTGAGATTGTTTTTATTATCATCGTCTTCTTTTACAATACTGGCATATTTTATATCAATGTTAAGACGATCACGTAAGACTAAAGATATAACATTGTTGACTAAACCTTGTTTTGGTGTGTATTTTAAAGATATTACGACGTGTTTGAGTGTTAAATTATAATCGCCGCATGAATCACGTTCCCATTTACACTGGCCAAGTTTTGTGGTATGTATAAGACTATCAATTAATTTGTTAAGTTTTACTTCCATTTTGTAATTTTTTTGTTCACAACAAAGATATTACAAAAAAATGAAAAAAACAAATTTTTCGAAAAGATTTTAATTTAATATTTTAATAAGATTTCCTTCAGTATCAATCAATACTTTTTTACCGTCAAGTGATTTTCCGACTAGTGTTTTTTTGGTATCGTCATAAAAACTAATTCCGGAATAAAGATTTCCGACGACTATACCATTAAAATACGCCGCACCATATCCGGCATCGACTAGTTTTTCTATAGTTTTTAAATCAAAAGATGATGTTTCTTTTAATCCCGTTTTTAAATCAACAATAACTGAATAAAATTCATCCTCGCCTTTAGGAATCGCACTAGCGTGATGGGGTAAAATATTTTTTGGGATTAATGTCGCAACACCATACTTAATATAGTCATATCTTGTCCAGTTCAATGTATTTACATATGCTGCGACGATATATTGTAAATTTGGAATATAACCACCATAAAATTTATTGATATCTAATCCTTTGACACTTACTTCACCCTTTTTATTTATAATATAACCGGTATAAAATTCCATTTCATCATAATCATACGCCAATGCGTGATGTTTTGAAATCACATTAAATGGTAAAATCATATCAAAAAACAAACCACTTATTTTATTAATGTATCTTGTTCTTAAATCTATACACGTATCTTTATCACTATAAAATAAACAATTCCAAATATCATCATTAATCATTTCAGGAAATAACATGAATATTGTAATATCTGGTATATTTCTACTTTCTTTTTTTTCAAGAAACCTAAAAAAGTTTTTTATATGTTGATTATTAGTTTTCAATTTTTAATTTTAAATCATTTTAAAACGTATCATAACATTTATTGTATTTTCATATGCGTCAGGCTGAATATCTTCTATTTGTTTTTTTATTTTTTTGGTAACACCACTTGTAGTCGGCATTCCGTTCTCATTAACAATTATCATTAGATTTAATGATAAACTTACTGTTATAAGAAATAAATTTTCCGGAAGAAAGGATAAAGATTTACGATCCAAATTATAATACAAAAATCTTTCCTGTACTGAATTTAAATAACCCTCTAAATATCCAATAGGAATTTCATCATTAATAACATTTTGTCTAAGTTTTTTTAAATCAATTCCGGTCACATTCGGTTCACCATATTGATTTATAAGTAAAAATTTATCCAGTTGTGTGGCTAAAGCTAAAGATGGTGCTACAATATCAAAAGGTAAAACATAACTATACCAAATTTTTTTAAATATACCATTGAATAATCCCGCCCTTTTTTCCGGTGAAATATGATGTTTAAAAACATCCATTTCTTTTTCAGATATGTCTTCGGGCATAATGCGATATTTAATAACAAATTTTGTTTTTCTATTTTCTTTTTTTTCAAGAAACCTAAAAAAGTTTTTTATATGTTGGTTTTTTAAATTCATACATAAATAACTTCTCCTGACATATAAATACGAATATTCTCGTTATATATTGTAGTAGCATCGAAATAATCACCAATTTCGTCTGTATGCTTTTTTTTGTAAACATACCATATATCATCACGCCCGATTAATGTGTTAAAATAAGCTGCAAGGTCTTTTTCTGAAGCGTTACGTTTTAATATATCATAAAGATCAACTTGTGAAACATCAGCTATTCCATTATGATTAATTAAAATTCGTCCGCCATAATTGTTTTTGTTATATCCATTCGGATTATATAATATTGCCACGGCCACATTTGGTCCGAAAAAACCATCCATTTTGAAAATATATTTAAATATATTTTTTTCAAATAAGGCATTAAAATAAGCGGCTCTCGCTTCTCCTCCACGTAGGATTGCTGGGTAATAATATTCGGTATGAAATAACTTATATTTATCAATTCCGGTAACATCTTGCTCACCGGATAAATTAATAAAATAAACGTTATTGTTTTTACTAATGGCAAGGGTGGTTGTTGGTGAAAAAGAACCAAAAGGTGCAATAAAATCCCATCTATTTGTTTTATTAATATAATTTATATATCGTGCTCGTTTTTCAAATGAAATTTTTTCTGATGTTAAAATATAGTCTTTTTCTTCATCATCTAGATATTCAGGAAATAAATCCAATTTAATTTGTATTGGTATTTTTCGTTCATCATTATCATTAATAAATTTGAAAAAGTTTTTTATATGTTGGTGTTTTTTCACTTTATGCTACCGGCGTATCATTTTTATCCATAAACTGGTCCGAAGCATAATGAAATTGATATGGTGATTTGGGATCTTTCATATTGAAAAACACATAAAAATCATCATCCTTTAAATACGAATCAAAGGTTCCCATATCTGCCATTGTGCAAATTGAAATTTTTGCCCCCTTATCTCGTCCCTGACATTGGGCTAGAATATTTTTATATGCTGTAAAAGCTTTTTCATTTCCTTGAACTCCCATTGGGACCTTAAAACATTGATATCCATCTGGGGTTAATCCGAGAAATTTTATTCCAACATTCTCCAATGTTTGGATTTGTTGTGGTGAAACAAGATTTTTTTCATTATCCTCCAGTTCTTCACCTTGGAAACCAATTAACTTTTCGTGGGCTGCGGTAGCTTCACGATTGAATTGTTCTGGATTTTTATATTTAAGAATATCATTATAGGTAAAATACCCCAATTTTCTACCCTGTTCGAAATATTTGAAGAAATTCATATATTTGTAAATGTCTTCTTCTTTTAATGATTTATCTTTCATTCTAAGAATTAACCATCGGGCATATCCCTTTCCGAACATTTTTCCAATTTTTTCAAGGTATTCTTCACTAGATGGTTGTAATTGAAGTTCTTCAGCCTCTTGAATTATGTTTTTTAATTCCTTTAAGTATTGCTCACTAAGCATCGTAAAAACTGTGTCAATTAGTTTCATAATTTTTTTGTTTAAACTTTATAACAATAAATATATTAAAATCAAAAGATAAACCTATTAATTTTATTACAACACAAATATAAATAGATTATTTTAATTTCCAATTTTTTTATTCAAAAATTTTTAAATATAAACCTTAAGAAAAATTAACTATTAGATGTTGGAGAACAAATTAAAGGGGGATAATAATATTCCCCCCTTTTCTTATATCTATTTTCACAATGATTCACTTATTTTATGTATTCAGCTGTTTGTGTTGATGGATGAAAATACCATTTGTTGTTATACCATTTCTGGCCAGTCATTTTCCATTTGGAGATTACCCAATTAGATTCATTAATTTCATTTATGATTTCAATTCTTTCCAATACTGAGAGATCATTATTAACTTCTCGATTATGATCGATTGTTATTTGTAGTTGTTTGAAATATTCTACTTTTGTTTTAGTTGTAATTCTACTGATTGGAATTGCCACCAGGTATAAACCAAAGATAATAAAAGCCAATGTTGAAAAAGCAGCACACGATCTAGAATCTAATTTATAAAATAATAAACCAAAACGATTCCTAGTGAAAAAAATAAGATTAAAAATAAACCAGTCATAATTTTAAAATTTTTAATAATTATTTATAATAACTGCATGGGGCACAGAACCTCGTATTTTTGAGATTTCCGGCCAAATCACATTCACCCTCAAAACGGCAATGTTTGCCGCGCATGTTTTTAATGACATTATCCACGACTTTTTTCACATCATCAGGATTAGGTTTCATTTTAATTTTTTGTTTTTTCATATTTTTTTATTTTAATGTTGTTTTTATTAAAATCACAATTCCGGATATACAACAAACCGATCCAAAAAGGCTTAAAATTGACCAAGCAATTCCAAATAATTCAATATCCATAACAAAGCATGAAATACCAAACAACAACAAAATCGTACCAAGTGTTTCAATTTTTTTCATTTAGAAATTTTGCTTGTTTGTCTTGCATCATTAAAAATATATCATAAGTGTCAAAATCATATAAATGATGATATGATCTTTCAAAACATTTTGGACATTCATTAACAACAACCACATATCCTTGATTATCAGTACCAAATCCAATAATATCCCTTATGTGGAACTCCACGCGTTCTGGATGACAATATGGACAAATATAAACATATCCATTGTATTTGCCGATGTTAAGAACACGATATTCCGGGTCAATTTTACTTATATCTGTTATTTTCATTTTTTAATAAAAAATCAATGAAGTTCATCAATTTTCAAGACCCAGCCCTTGCCAAATATATTTTCAAACATTTCTTTCCCTCTCTTTATTACACTTGCCGGTGTATAAAATGAACTAACATTATCACCAGCATCAAAATACTCATGTCTTATAGGATCATCATCAATTTCACTTTGTTCTAATACACGAGTTAATGTTATTTTATTATTTGAGAACATGGGAATTTCACTTACACCATAAAGATTAACAATATGGCCGGGTTGGTTATCTTTTTCCATTTCAGGAAAAGTGATTTGAAGTGAACCATAATAATGGATAGCATTAGTTGAAATGCCCCGCCAAGTTGTAACAGTAAGTTTCACAACCGGTGTTTCATTAAAAACATGTTTAAATGTAAAATCCTCACCATTGTAACGGGTTTTAATACCAACACCAAATTCGGGGGGTATTTTTAAATTTGATTCTTCTACTTTCCAATCCCATTCTGGAATCACTTCATTTAAATTCCAGCCATTATTATCAATTATTTCAATACTTCCAAATTTCATTTTATAGTATGTCGTTAAAATACTCTCTTAAATGTTTAGCTCTTCTACGAAATGCGTTATATAACTGTCTTGATGTTTTTGCCTCTGATATGTTTTTATATGTCTCTTTATGAGAAAAAAGTATACACCCAATATACTCCCCATAAACACAATAGTGACACTGTTTTTTTACTTTTTCGCATAAAATACATGAAAAAGTTCCAAACCCTGTTATATTTTTTGCTACATCTCTGCCCGGATAACCTGATTTTTTGTTTTTCTTGTTAAAAATAGAAGACCACACTTTTTTTATATCTTCCAAACTAATTGTTTCATATGTTTCAATGAGACGTTTAAGTTCATCGATATTTTTTGCTGTTGTCATTTTATTATATTTTAGTTTTGGACTTTTGTATTAAATCACTAAAAATATCATATGCAGCATACCAAAGTTTGTCTTGAGCCTCTTTAATTGTTTGTCCTTGGGTGACAATAAACGGAAAATCAAAGAAATATGCGGTATAACCATTATCTTCAGAATCACTAATAAAAATTTCTTTACCGAATCTACCGTTCCTTGTTGTTTTTTTCAGTTTCATTTTATAAAATCTTTAAAATATTTTTTCAAATGTTCCCCACGTTTTCTATAAGCGACCAACAATTTTTCTGGTGTTTTAGCTTGAATTATTTTTTTATAGGTTTTATTGTATGGATATAAAAGACAATCTTTTAATTGTTTACCACACACACATTTTCCACAATGTGGCTCGTCCTTATCATCCATAACCGCTTGACATACATTACAAGTTATTGTGGTACCAAATCCAGTCAATTTTCGTGAAACAAGATACGCCGGTTTCATTGGATCATAATAATGAGACATTTCCGTCCACACATTTTCTATTTCTTTGAGAGTGATTGTCTCATATCTTTCAATGAGTTTTTTTAATTCACCAATATTTTCGGGCATTTGTTCTTTTATCATTTTTTACCAATATTTTTAAGTTCATCTTCACATTTTTCAATTTCATTGAGATGATATTGTATTTCAGAATTGATATATATTTTTTTGTAGATTCCAGACATATCAAAACCAAGTAATTGAAAATAATTTTCAAAATTGTTAATGATTTTCGAAAACATCTCTACACGGTAAAAATATGTAAAAAAAACGAGAAATCCAAATTTTTTTAATCGTTTTTTCTTGAAAAAAGATGAGAAAACTATTTATTCTTTAGGAGGAAAAAGTGCCAGTTCCAACCCACCAATTAATTGATACACATTATAGATCAACTGCTGAGCATTGGCAACTCTCTTCTTTAAGTCTCTATGTTTTTGAATGACAGGATGTGTTAAAAGTATGGTTTCTATCATTTCAGCAATAAGATACGATCTATCGAGTGCTTCATGATAATGAAATTCATCCAGTGTTTCTTTTTCTTCCATTTTATTTTTTTTCTTTATTTGGTCTACGTTCAAGCTGTGCTTCAGTAAAGATATGAAGCATTCCATTATTTTCCAATTCTGCAACAATTCGAGTTTCACCATTGGTGTTCTTAAATACAGACACAACAATTCCGGGGAATTTATAACCTTTTGGTTTATATACTAGATCCCCAATTCTAAATTTTGTTTCATTTAAATTCATGTTCATTTTTTCTGTTTTATTTAAATACATATGTCAATTTTTATTTGTGCATTAAAATATGTTGGTCCAATGTTTGGCCATTTTTTAATATCAATTACTCTTGGTAATAGGGTAATATCAGAAAATTTTAATTTTAAATAATCTTTCACCCATCTATTACCCGATAAAAATCTTTTTTCACCTTTTTTATCGGTTGAAACTAATACGTATCCGTTTATTTCCATTTGTTTTTTATTTTTTTAGTTAAATGCCAGCCAAAATAATGTGGACGACAATCTGTTATCCTCGCCATCCGAATCCATCATTTTCGTTTTGTGTTAATTTTTTTTCTTTCACCAGTTCTTCCTTTGCTTTGTCAATGACCAGACAACACAGATTACCTTTGTCCTCTCTATGATATTTAAGAAATTCCATTCTATTCTCATCTGTTGTTAATAGAAGAATTGTCATAGCCTCATACCTCAAATCTTCACGAATCTCTTTATTTATTGCGTTCTGAAGATCGGATGATAGCATTGATATTACTGGGGATTTGACTTCAAATCTTTTCAAATTTGAATAAACAATACATTTCCATGTCACTTCGTACATTATTACATAATGTTCTTTATATGAAAGTTTAATTTTACATTCGGCATCTAGTAAAGGATTTACCTCATCTGTAAATTCAAGTTCACCTTCATAAACCCACACTTCTTCAACTTGTGCTCCTTTATATTTACAAGGATAATCATGATAGTGGCAATGGAATTTTTTTATTAAACCATTAAAAATATCCAATGGAATACACCAATTTTCTTTGATTCCTTCTTCATTAAATGCTATTATATTAGCATTTTGTTTATCGCCCCATATATACAATTTTTCGGGATTACTTCCACTTCTTATGTAACTCATATCTTTTAAATTAATTGTTCAAGATATTCTATTTTTTTTATTAAACTTGTAATAACAGATATCAAATCTTCTTTTGTTTTCTTTTTATGATCTTCTTTTTCTTTTTTGACACTTATTTGAGTATCAATCACATAACGATTGTTATTTTGTTTCATGTTTTTTAATATTAACAATAAACAACAAATGTTTCACCCTCAACAAAAACATCAATAATATTTTCTTTAAATCGTTTTCTATTTTCTTCTGCCGTGAGATTATATTCCACGCCAAAACCATAAGGAACGTCTCCGCTAACAATAATTTTTCCTGTTTCTGTTACTTGAAGATCTGATCCTTTTTGTTCAATATTCCCATCACCAGAGAAATAACGATTCCAGTGATCGATAAGAACATCTTTTTTCACAACAATTTTTGATGACCACATACCATCGGCATAAAAATCACGATTAGCCCCTTTTCTTTGAGATCCAATTTTATTATAAAGAATACCTTTACATGGAATACTTATTGTTGATACATTATTAAATGTAAGAATATTACCATCTTTCATTACAAAACGGAAATCACCACAATGGAAATCGTCATTTCGATATGAATATGAATCATCTTGATAATCCACATCTTCATATGTATACCCCTTTTCAGATAACAACATATTAATGTCATATACTTCTTCTTCGGTATCAATTATAAAATCTTTGAAAACCTCAAGAAATTCAGTTTCATCTTCATCGATTCGTACATACCTAAGCGTGGTGTTAGAAAATGACTCATAAATCATATTCTTAAGTATGGTCAAATCTCTGCCATTTAATTTTTCTGGTTTACCAACAATAATATCCAGTCCCATGTTATTCAAACATTTTTACCGTTATATGCTAATGTTAAAAAAATCTTTTCTAACCAAATATCCTTTTTTCAAAATAATATCAATACAAGCGTCTAGAGGTGCAACTATAGAATTAGATTCAACATCAAGAACCACAAAACCACCACTAGGTCGCGGGATAATATCAATTTCAAATTCCGTTTTACTAGACATCAATTGAGTAAGTAATTGACGGTGGAATTCCAAAACACCATATGCTATTGTTAACTTTTCTCGTTGTTTTTCGATCATTGTTATCTCATCCATATGTTCTTGTGTTGTTTTTATTTTTTTTGAAAATCATATTAATAATTTATATGTCGAATTATTTGTTTTGAATATCCAATATTCATCAGTTTTTTCCACAATTTCAATAATTGGTGTTGTTAACCAATAGTCCTGTTCACTAAATGAACGTGCGGTGATACTTCCAACTAGGAGTGAACAACCAACAATGGGTTCGTGTCCTTTTATTTCTTCAAAATTACCATCTTTGTCCCAGCTAATTGCATCGACTCTAGCACCACCATCTTTCAATTCACATTGACCATTATCCAATAATTTAAGTAATGTTGCCATTTGTTAATTTTATTATTAAGGTAAAATAAGGATCTTCGTCCTCATCATCATCAAAACTTTTAAAAATTTCAAAACCCAAACTTTTATATAAATTTAACGCATTTACATTACTTTTATAAACATTTAATAAAATTGTGTTTATATTAAACTTATTTCTAGTGTAATCAAAAATTTGCTTTAAAAGGAATTTCATATATCCTTTTCCTCTATATTGAATCTTTGTGCCTAATTTATATAAACCCAAATATTCCTCATTGTAAAGCCAGTCTGGTTTTTGAATGGTATATTGTGCCTCAGCCACCAATATTTTATCAAGAAATAATTGAAATTTATTATTATTTTTATCTACAACAAATATTTTCTTTGACGATATGTTTTTGTTCATGATTATTCTTTCTTTTTATAGATATCAATTTCACCAAATAATATTTTTTATACCTAAGTCACAGCATTGCTTCTTCAATTTTTCCATTTCTTTATTTACTGGTATTTTTTCATACCATCGAGTATATTTCGGTCATTCCTTTCTTTTGGGATTTCTTTTCATTTTCTCATTTTTTTTATTTTATGTTTCGTTTTGTTATTACCAACAGATTTAACACCATATTTATCAAGTATTTCAAGGTCATCATCTGGTAATTCACTTATTTTTTCGTCATTCAAATTATCTATTGATTTTGATGGTTTTGACTGTTTAGTATAATCAAAAAACACGTCATCATCAACTATACCATATTCTTTTTTCAACGATTTTCTTTTTAATGTTCCCATATCTATTTTTTTATCATTTTCATTATTATTGTATCGTTTTGTTCACCAACTTTAGTTCCGGATTGTTTGTGCCCAACAAAAAATCTATCTCCCTGATTGAACCGATATAATGATTCCCAATCAATACTGTCAATCCATTTTTTAAATGCTGGTGTATATTCATATTCTTTGGATATATCTTTTAATAGCCAATTTTTGAAGGCTTCTAATGTTTCGGGCATCACACCAACAAAATCTGTTAATTCACCAAACTCATCGTCAACTTCAATTTCTTTTATATATTCATCATTTTCATCAACAAACATTATAGTTTGAACGGTTTTTTCTAATAGAATTGTTTCATCATTTGGGCCAATAGTATAATTACGACTACCAGTAATGACATCGTTAAATTCTATGTTAATACCTTTCCATTCAAGATATTCTCGTACTTTGGAATAAAACGCACAACAACCAATTCCGGCAAAATAATTCGGAATTTGTTTATTATTTTTATTATATGTCGACGCATCAACAAAAACAAAAATTGAATTTTGTAAAGAATGACGGATTGCTACTATTGATAATCCAGCAATTTCAAAATCTCCACTTATGATTGAACCAATAACTGGTTTACTAAAATGTCCACCTTCTCTATACATCTCTTCTGATGACAAATAAGCCCAGTTTTTGTAAATTTCAAGTGATGCGAATTTTCCTTTAACGGTGCCATCACAACTTTTCCCGTCTTTCCCAATTGCCAATAAATCCCAATTTGAGAGTGCCATTTTATTACTTGTTTAATTTTTTTTATCGTCTAAACCTTTGTTTATGTGTTTATATTTTATGGGTTTCATTTTACTTTTCCTCTTAACTATTTTTACAGTATTTCGAGCAGTAGAAAATTCTTTCGGTGAAACCTTTGGAAAATTTTTACTTCCTTTCATTTAACAATTCATTTTTTTTTAAGTAAATATTATTCAATTTTGGCCAAATATTATAATTTATTTTCTCTTTTCTTTTAATTTATTAATTAATTCTTCAATTAATTTTTCATTTTCCCTGATTAATTCATTATATTCTTTGTTTACCAGAATTAAAACATATATTAACATACCCAGTATGAAAAAATTTAATATGAGTAATATCATTTTAATTAATGTGTAATCAATTATTATTATAATTAATGAAGATATTAATAATAGTATGTAAAACCACCAATAATGTTCCTTAATAAAATTTTTCATTGTAATTTTTTTAATTCATCGATAAGTTCATCTAATTTGAAAAACACGTCTTTTGCGAATTGATACATTACATCCCATCGCTCGGGCTCTTCATCAAAAAGAACATAACATGTTTTATTTTGACCAATCATATATCCAAGTTCAAGATGGGCGGACTTCCCACACGGCATAACAAGAATACCTATATCAGACCTGTCAATATGATGTTTATCAAATTCAAAAATATGCTTTCCAGCCCAATTGTTTAAAGCTTCCTTATATGTACTTTCACGAATTTTTTCAAACTTCCTCCAATAATCATCCGCATCTGGACCTGGACTAAACCAATCGTCAAATACCTCAAAACCTAATTTTCTGATTTCTTTTGCTATAAATGGAATTTTCTTATTTTTAAGACTTCCAATTATATAAATTACTTTTTTTTTCATTATTAAAAATATGTTTTATATGTGACAATCATACACACTTAATAATGTTTCATCTGGAATATCTTTCAAGAGTTGTGTAAATTCTTTATTCCAATCTTTTGTTTCTTTTTCATTATTAACGACACACCACCAGCTCATTTCACCTTTTTCATACCATTTACCATCTTTAATAATAGCAAATGTTGAAATTGAAACACACCTGTCAAGATAATTTTCGCGGGTTTCTGGGATAAAATGTTCTTGATCTTTTCCTATATTATGAACACCAAATTCAAAAAATGCACGATTGAAATTAATTTCCCCGTTTTTATAATTTTCTTCAAATTCATCATAAAAATTTGAATAATTCTCATACTTTTCAAGTAACATACCGTCAAAATCAATATCTTTTTTATATGCCCGATCTACACGATCACCGTTCTTGAGTTTGAAATAACCCCCCCAACGACCACCAAGTTCATACCAATCCCATTTTGCGTTTGGATTATAATAATATCCTTGTTCATTGATATCATCAAGACCAACCCAGTGTTTGAGATATTCTTCATAACTAATGAATTTATCCTTAAGAGCAATCTTTTTTGGTGGTGATATTTTTCTTATTATAACCTCACCTTCTACACATGTTGTTGGATTAGGTTTTGGTGGTACAGTAGAAACAATTTCATCAACCTCAAACCATTGACTACCCCTACACCGTTTACCATTTTCTAGTTTATAATATCCTTTATATTTTTTGTGTAAACTGAGAATTGATAATGTGTCTATTTTTTCTACTTTATATGGAATAATACGACCCGGTTTTGATTCCTTGAGAAGATCAAACAATTCTTTGGTAATTCTAAAACCCCATGACGAATTTGAATCACAATAAAATTCACTCACAATTTTTGTCTCGTATTCTTCTCTGAATTCATCAGACCTATCCTTAAACGCAACATTTAAATTTTCATTAAAAGGTTTTAATTGTTCTTCTGGTTCATCACCTATTACAAGGACTGTGAAATGTGACATAGTTGTTTTTTTTTATTGTTAATACCATGTGTTAAATTCTGGTCTATCATCCGGATCTGGATGTGCAATTGCATCACCATATTTCTCTTCCCACTCATTTTGATATTCAAGGAGATATCTAAGATTATATGATGTACCTGGTCGTTCTTCGATTTCAATCATATAATGATTATAATGATCTTCTGGAAGGTCATCACATGTTTCTACTTTTGAAACTGTTGCAAGTCCACCAACAAAATCATCCATACCATGACCAAGATAAAGACTCGTCGGAACATAAATTTTATCTCCCGGCTGGGGTATGTTAATTTTGGAGTTTCCGGTCAAAGATTGCCACTTTTTTTTCAATTTTTCGTCCATCTAAATCGAGTTTTATGTTTTCCGTGGGTAAAGATATGTTATTTATTTGTAATTACCAAATATTTTTTTATCAATTTATTGTAATGATGGTGGTAATTCCGATCTTTTCATTTTTATTCTTTGAGTTTTGGGTTTTATTCCCTTTCCTCTTACACGTATCGGTTTTTCTGGTATATTATTTTTTCTTGTGTAAATTGTGGGTGGTTTTAAAAGATGATCTTTCATAATTCTAACTTCATATAGATCTTCGGAGGTGAAAACTTTTATCCATTTTGTACCTTGTCGTTTTTCAAGTGTCCAAACTTGGAGTTTCATGTTAATATCTGGTTTTATTTTATATTTCATTTTTTTTTAAAATTTGACAATAGCTCCCATTAATAATAATGGTGATTTCTCTGTAAAATTATAACCGCCACCAATATTAACATATTCAAGAATTGTCACCGTACTAGCTAGTGAAAAATCAGCTTCTGTTGGTTCATTCCATTCAAATCCAACCAACCATAAGAGATTGATGGCAAAATCACAATAAGGTTCACTATTGTATTGAACATAATGGCGATATCCAATACCTAAACCAGTAGAACTAAGTGGTGTTGCCAAAAACTTCTTTTTTTCTTTGCTCCATAATAATTGAACTGCGGTTATTTGTGCATCAAATTTAAATAACCAAATACCACGGGTGGGATCCTCAATACCACGGAATGTCATAATTTCGGGATTGGTGAAAAGATCATCTTCTACTGGTTTCCAAAAACCCTTCCATTTATTTTGTCCATTAACAGATATTAATGTGAAAACTAATAATAGAGTTGTAATTAAAAATTTTTTCATTTGATTATTTTAAAAAGATATGATTTTTTCCCACGGGGTATTTAATCCGAAAAAATGACCACCAGATGAGATTGTTTTATATTTAACTCGTAAAGGATTTGTTAATTCTAAATAATTAATAATTCCTTGTGGTGATAAATCAAATGTTTCAAAAATTTTTTGTTCTAATGATTTATCAATATTTACTTGATCACTGCTAACTGATATACTAAATGGTTGTGTGTCTCCAATTGCATATGACAATTGTACTGTTGCGTGATTACAATAACCATTCGCAACTAAATTTTTTGCAATATGTCGAGCCATATATGTTGCAGATCTATCTACTTTGGATGGATCTTTACCACTAAATGCACCACCACCATGTGGTGCAAAACCACCATAAGTGTCGGCAATAATTTTTCTACCAGTCAAACCAGTATCAGCCTCAGGACCACCAACCCAAAATGGTCCGGCTGAATTAATGAGAAATTTAATATCATGATCTTTTAAAATAAATCGTTCATACCCTTTAAGTACATCATCTATTACTTTTTGTTTAAGTATTTTTCGAACATCATTAACATTTAATTTTTTATTATGAAATGTTGAAAGAATTATTTTGTCAATATATATCCTATCATTATCATAAACACAACAAACTTGTGATTTGTTATCCGTATAAATTCCGTCAAGTTCACCAGTATTGATTTTAAAATTTAATGTTATAAGAAGCTCTGCGGCCAACACATATGGCATCGGAAGATAAAAAGCTGATTCTTCGGATGTTGCATATCCAAACATAATACCTTGGTCACCCGCGCCAATAGTACCATTAGATTTATCAACACTTTCCTGTATATTTGGTGACTGTTGTCTTAAAAAAATACTAATATCAAGATTATCTTCACGAAAAGTACATGGAATATCTTTTTTATAACCAATTCTAGAAACCGTTTTAATAATTTCTTCTTTTAAATCATCATCACTAATTGTAATATCACTATTTACTTCTCCAGCAACAATAACTTTATTATCAGATACAAGTGTTTCAACGGCCACTCTTGATTTTGGATTAACACTTAAAAATTTATCTAATATTGTGTCTGAAATTTGGTCGGCAATTTTATCGGGATGACCAATCCCCACATATTCCGAACTTATGTATTTTTTCATAAAATTAAATTATTATGTTGTTTTACAAATATAAATAAAATTTCGTTTTTAACCAAATTATAATATTAATTTTTTTTCTAATTGTTCTCTTCCTCTTTTAAGCCGAATTTTTACGGTATTAATAGGTAGTCCAAGTTTTTCTGATATTTCCTGATATGAATCTCCATCACATCTTAATAAAAAAACATCCCGATACATAGATTTTAATGAATTTACCGCGAGATTTAATCTGACATCATCCTCTTTCATTATCATCTCTTGCTCGGGTGTGTAATTACCGTCATGAAATGTGTTGTTTAACTCAACAAATGTAGGTTTATTTTTTACTTGTGTTCTTATGTAATCAATTGTGTGATTTCGACCTATTCTAAATAACCACGTACTTAATCTGTATGTTGGTGTGTACATATCAATTTTTTGAAAACATTTTTCAAAAACTTCCATGGTTAAATCTTCAGCAAGTGTTCGATCATTTACCATATTATATATCATATAATACATTTGACTTTGATATCTTTTCATTATAGTAGTAAATGCAGAATTTTCGCGTCTTTTAGCTGCAGCAACTAATTCGTGTTCATTCATTTGTTGATTTTAATTTTATATTGGTCCTTTAAATTTTTGTAACTATCAATAGTCATCGTCATGGGTAACATCATCGACATTACGCCAAGACCAACTATTGCTGTTGGTATCATTACCACAATTGTGATTTCTCTTAAACCTCGTTTTTGGGGTATTATTTTTTGAAGATCGGGCACAGAATCTTCAATAAGATATTTGGTATAGGATTTTTTCATATGGTAATTATTTTTGAACAGTTTGTGACGATTCGTACCACCGATCAAAAAAATCACCAATTTCTTTTTTTACTTTTTGATTATCTGGATTATGGAAAATAAAAAAATCAATAAATAAATCTTTAAGATTCTCTTTTTGATAAAAAATATTCTGAAAATAATCAATTAATGGCTGTGCAGATAAGGTTTTTGAACTTTCTTTTGCTAATAGAACGATTTCACCTCTTTCTCTTAAATCAAATTCTTTAAATTGTTTCATTGTTTTTTTATTGTTGACTGTTTCACTAATATTGGACGAAATGCTGGTAAACAAATAGATAAATAAACAGCACCAGATGTAAATGGTGTACAATATTGAACTATTTCTCCTTTTTTAATTTCAATAGCTTCATTGGCTCGAATAATATGATCATCTCCCTTCGTTTTTACATATAAAACACCAGAAATGACAAAAATATATTCATCAAATTTAGCTGTCTGTGGTTCTTCTTCCCATCCCGCTTGCGTTGTCATAAGTGCAATACTCAAATTCTTTTGTTTTGTCGCCACAAATCCAAAATATTCTGATATGTGTTTATCTTTTACATTTTTAATTTGAGCTGGAATTTTTACCACAGTTGCCATTTCAATTTCTTTTATAATATTTAATTATTCTTCCTACATATATGTCATCAATTTTGTAAATACCTGTGTGGTGCCATAAATAAACTAGTTTTTCTTGTTTCATAACAGTTATTTTTTCACCTTTTTTTACAACCACTTTTTCTAACGGTATTCTTTGTTTTGCCTTAGCCAAAAATACTTCCATATATTTACTATTTAATGAAACAAAAATAAGAAAATTTTATATATTTTCAAAATATTTTGTCATTTCGTAACTATTTTTTTCACCAATATATTATTATTATCGTTTGTCACTTTTACCAAATAAATACCAGGTAATAAATTAACTGGATAATTTAAAATAGTTTCTGATGTCATTCTTATATATAATATTTCTCTGCCATTCATATCATAAATTCGTAATTGTGTTGGTGTAAAATCTGGATCCGTAACAATAACAGTTATGTTATCATCAACTGGAACCGGATATATAAAAAGACCATCGTTTGGGTCATAATTTGGTATTGGGTCTGTCTCAGGATAACCATTATATGCTCCAATATTTATTAACCCAAAATATTTATCACCATCAAGATAGGAATCGATCCATTCTACAGAAATACCAATTCCGATTCCGGGTGAAGATGTTTTTAAATGATAATCACCGTTTCCAACAAATTCCGGATCTTCAATTATATTCTCTCGTTGAATACTATTTGTTGGTTTTCTCATATCAGGAAAAAATGGTAAATTATTGGGTGCGTATGTACGATCTTTCACTGCGTTACCATATAAAATATTTGATTCCACAATAATCGAATCAATTTTAGTGCCTTCACCAGCACCAAAAATTGATGCGTATTGGAATCCAAAAATAATATTGTTTATGATTGTTATTTGTTTTGCATTATTAACAGATGGTAAAAAAATCCCAATCATGGTATATCTATCATCTGGTTCACCAACAATGGTATTATTAACAATATTGATATTTCGTACAATACCTTTGGTTGTTCCTGCAAAGTCAACACCACAACCATAACCCCATTTATCTGGTGAACTTACACCCGAATTTATCATCAAGTTACAGAAAACATAAATATTAAAGAGTTTTGTTTCACCAAAAGATGAAAATTCTATAAATGTGGCCAAATTTTTAAACTTATTGTTCCATATTCGAACATAATCCACATCACACAAATAAATTCCAATTTCGGGTTCGGTATTCATTACCGGCTTACCTATATTATTGTGGTGTATATTTAAATTACGATTATCATATAACGAACGAATACCACATTCTAAGATATTATTATCAATTTCAATATCATGTGTCCATCTCATTTCAATTGCGTATTTATATTCGTTTGACGCATAATATAGATTACCATCTTTGAAATTTATAAATTTACAATTAGTTATTCTAATATGACTTCTATGTAAAATTAAAATTGCGTTATGATTCGGAACATTATCACCATCAAAAACAATCCCCGAAATATGTTGGTCACCACCAATCCCCATGAAGACAATACGGGGTCTTATTAATATCGTTTTCCCCGGATATCCTTCAATATTAACACCTGCCGGTATATAAGATACATTTTCATCATACGGAAAAATACCGTTAACAAATTGAATAACATCACCACTAACAACCCTTGTACTTGCGTATGATAATGTTTTCCATGGGCGTTCAGATGTACCACTATATCCATCACTTCCATTTGGAGAAATAAAATACTTGGTGGCATTTAAATTACCACAAACAAGTAATAATAAGGTTAATAAAAATGTTCGTGTTAAAAAAAATAGTCGCATGATACACACATTTTAATATAAATATATCGCGCGACTTTTTACTATGACGGATAGATTAACCGTTCAAAAAATAATTTTGGATTGACCATTTCCTCATAACTTGGTGGTTTGTTACTTACGAGTATTTCAATTCCTTTTTTTATACCGTATTTATCAAGGAAATCGGTGAGAAAATATACGGAATAGTGATATTTTACATATATCTCATTAGACGAATCCACAACATCTTTTACTGTTTTTGGTATGAACGGATTTACCAGTGGTGAGGATTCTTTTAAATAATAAACAACATATTCACAAATTCCTTCTTCTATAAACTCAGCACCTAATCGTAAATCCAACTGAGGAAAAAGATTAAGAAAGGAATATTCTGACGACACATATAAACCACTCATTTTCATTTGTGCAACTGTTTGATAAAAATAAGCGTGCGTTAATTCATGAAATAAAACGGCTTTGACTGTTCGATCACGATATGTTATTAATCGTTGTTTTGATTTGGTTAAATTTTTAAATTCATATTCAATGTATTTTTCCTTATTTGTGAGTATGATAATGTTATCACCCGGAAAAAAAGCACCTAAATCATTTTTACCACCATAAAGACTTAAATTTTCAGTAAAGACATCAATATGAAAAAGACTATCAACATTATCGGTGTACTCCTTGATTATTATGTCTTGGAATTTTTCCACATATTGTGTTATTCCATAAGTCGATGGTCTTTTAAATTTATTATAATATGGGTTTTCTTGTACTAATAAAATTAAAAATAAAACAAAAAATATTTTACTGATGGTATTCACATAAAATAAATACCATTTTCAACCTCTTTTATTGTAGTATCTTTTGTATTTAATTTTTCCACATTCAGAACATTGCCATTCACTTTTTGGTTCAGAGTCGTTGTAAATGTTTCGAACAAAAACAAGTTTATGTTTTTTACAATTAGCAATTCTTTCTTGTTGTATTTCTATGGTTCTTTGTTTTAATTTTTCATATGTGACATCTTCACCACCACATTTCATTTCGTTAAGTGACTTCATTGTTTTCGATATTAAAGTATATTATTAAAAACTTCAGTCCATCCAATAAATGGATTTGTTTCTTCATCACTTGATGGTTCTTTAATATATTTTATCATAACAACATCTGATGGCCCCACACTTTTATTTATTGTCAAATACATCACATTATTAACGATCTTCATTGATTTTATTTTCACATTGATATCATTAACTTTCACTTGAAATCCGTCCACTTTAAATCCTTTATTATTCAAATCATTATAATTATATATCATTTCAATAACATCGGGAGTTAATTTTTCGATCGTTTTATGTATACAAGTAAATGGTGGCATCCAATTGGTTGTTGTGAATGTCACTTCAGGACCATAACTATAAAACACATTTTGACTTTCATTCCATATGTATTTTCCATATGATCGTACATAATAAGGTGTGTTTGGAGACAAACCAGTAATTACACTATAAAAAGAACCATTACCACTACCATTAATAGTAAATGAGTCCTCAACTGTCGGATCGGGATTGGTGTCCCAACAAACACCTCTGGCCAAAGCAGTCACCTTTGGGGTTACCATATCATTTATAACACCACCACTAATTGCTGTTACCGCAGTGACAAATATATAATTCGTATTTACTGTGGTATCAGTTTTAGCTCGTTCCTTTGCAGCTTCAACTTCAATAGCTTGAAGATCAAACGGATTATGTGTTGATTTCACTGACATAAATAAATTCTCGGTAGCTATTGGCGATGGTGGATCATTTGGTTTATTAGTTTTAGTTGCAACCACGGCCATTGCAATAACACCAATTCCTAAAAGAATTGATATAATAAGTAAAGTTTTATTTTTCATGATTTGTAATTTTAAAAGTACTACATCTATGAACTCTGACTACTTCCACCACTAAAGTGGTGGGGTTCTTGGGGCAAGCATAGTGCAACCACTTACTTTATGCCCACAAAGGGATAGTCCTTCCCTCTCTATATTTTTAGCAGCATTCAAATCTCTGTTGTGATATGTTCCACAAACAGGACAAGTCCATTCTCTTATGGACAAATCTTTTATGTTTGTGTTTTTATATCCACATTCAAAGCAAGTCTGACTACTTGCAAACCACTTGTCTATCTTGACAAGATTATCACATTTGTATTCAAGCATATTAACAAACTTACTCCAGCCACAATCTGATATTGCTTGTGCGAGATGATAGTTTTTCATCATTCCCTTTACATTCAAAGTTTCTATACATATTATAGAATAATTATTTGCTATCCATGTACTTATTTTATGCAAATAATCATTTCTTTGAAAGGTAATGCGTTCATGTAATTTTGCAACTTGTCTTACAGACTTCTTCCAGTTATTTGACTGTTCTTCTCTTTTTTTGTTTTTTTGATATCTCCTGCTTGCAGTTCTTTGCAATACTCTTAATTTTTTAAGATTTGATTTCAAGTGTTTTTGGTTTTCAAACACAGTTCCATCACTTAATGTTGCAAAGTCCTTAATGCCAATATCAATACCAACTGACTTGTTATTATTCAACTTAGGTTTATCCATAGTCTCATATAGTACTGAAATGAAATATTTACCAGTATTTGTATGAGTTATAGTATAGGATTTAATTGTTCCTTTAATTTGTTTGTTATGTCCCTTGTATATTTTAATAGTTCCAATTTTTGCTGTTTTGACAGTCCAATTATCATAATCAATTGCACAAGCAACTGGTATTCTGAAACTATCTTTTATTCCTTTCTTCTTAAATTTAGGATAACCATTACCACCTTTTCTGAAAAAGTTCTGATATGCTTTATCAAGATTTTTGATTACTTGTTGTAATGCTTGACTTGGGCATTCCTTTAAGTATTCTAATTCAGACTTCAGCTTGGGTAGTTGGTTAATGAGTTCAAATGCTGAAAGCGTTGTACCATCTTTTTTATATGCACCAATCTTCCTATCAAGCATCACATTATACACCTTTCTACAACAACCACAAGATTGTTTTATCAAGGTTTTCTGTGCCTTGGTAGGATTAAGTTCATATTTGATGGCTCTAAGCATTCTTTTTATTTTCTATATATTTCCTTACAGTTTCTTCACTTATAGAACCTATTGTTTATTGTGCTTCGGTTCTTTCATATTTTATGTTCTTTATCGGTGGTTAAATAGTCGCTAAACTAATTTTTACAAAAATACATTAAAAATATTTTAAAAAACAAAATCTTTTTTTAAAGGCTGCTTTCATCCCACAACTAAAGAAGTGGGTTTTCCCGCAGATTAATCATAAATTTTGAATTGTTTTTAACATATCAATCAATTCGGGTTGTGGGTGACAATCAGATTTGTCTTTCCTGAAACTAACATGTGTCCAGACACCGGGTTTACCATCTATCGCATCTGATGAAAACTCAAACATATCTTCATTAAATGTGAGAGGAATACCATATCTATCTCTCCAAAGCAACAATAATTCACCAACGGTTCTTATTTGTTTTTCAGTATATTTTTCAAAATAATAATATCCCCTAAAGCCTTCTGGATAATATTGTATTGGGGTATCAACCACCCCACCATAATCATTATAATATTTATTTGTGTCAGTTCCTTTCAGATTCCATTTACCCAACTTATATTTTTTGGTTTTGAAGAATTTAAGTGAACCACTTCCTTTGGTTAGACCACCCCAATTGTCAAGTTCAATACCTATAGAATGTTTGTCAAGATAGTGACTATTTGTGCCAATACCAAGATGATATGCCCAATATTTACTACTGAATAATTGCCACGGTGTACCATCCCGATCAACAATTATTGTAGTCCCAACATTATGTTTATTTCGTATCCATGAATTTACATCACCATCAATATGTGGACCAGATACCGTATGATGAAGAACAATTTGTTTTTTTTGATATTCGTTTTTGAAATATTTATTTTCCGGATATATATACCATTGTATTTTACTCAAATTCAATGGTTTTAAATCTTCCCAAATATTAATTGGAACATCAGGTATTGTAGTGGATGACATTGTTGGTGTTGGTTGAGGTTTCTCAATAGGCACTGGCGTTGCAATATTATTTTTTTTGAATAAATTCAAACAAGGATTCATAATATTCACACATTTTTACACATTTTATTCCCCATTGTTTTGGGTGGGAACATTTCCATATTTTATTGTATTTACATTCCGATATTTTATTTTCTTCTTGACTAAGTTCTTTTGGTTTTAAAATTACAACTTCATTTGTTTCATTTTTCATATTAATAAATAACATTTAAAAATGGTGAAAGTCAGTTTCTTTGACACCTTTTTGTTGTCTCCAGTAAACCGCCATCTCCTTGCAATGTCGAGCTATTTCCTCACCATTAGAAATTGCATAAACAGTAAGAAATGGTTTAAATGGTTCTGATGTTATTATTTGAACTGTTGATAAACCAAAAATCCTCTGCCACAATGGTTTCATAACTCTTATTGATTTTATTCTGAAATATTGTATTTCCACTTTTCGAACATAAAAAACACCTTTTCTTTCGACAATGGTTTCACTATTCTCGTCAAATATAAATACCCAACATTCGATTACTGCAAACTTCCATAACCACCAAATAACCAGTAAAAGATAAAAATATTGGCCTGTGTATGAAAATTGACCGGCGCCTATAATTGCCAATATAAACCACAATATATTAGCCCATTGTGATGGTTTAACTCTCATTTTCATATTTCAGTCGGTATTAAAGATAAGAGTTTTTCTCTATCTGATAGTTCGATAATTTGACTCCAATATTTTGGCATCTTTTTTAATACTATATTCATTTGTTTATCTGAAATTCTTCCATATCTTAATAATTGTTTTGCGATAGAGGAAAGAATTTTTCCATCAACACCAGTAAAGCCAATACCATTATAATGCTTAGTAGATAAAGAGTTTTGTTCGTCAAGAGTTTGGCACTGGTATATCCTAATGAGTGCTTTTGCCGCCCATACCGGATCTGTTGCCAATTTTAACCTTACAAATCCTTTAATCTGTATTTTTGTTGGTTTTTTCATTTCTTTTGCATTTTCTTACTATGCAAAGATAAAAACTTTATATTAAATAACCAAATTTTTTGGTATAATTTTTATGTAAAAAATAATTTTTTTATGTCATCATTAGTTTTAAAGCTCCATTGTGGATTTACAGCAACCCAATCTCCCCCCACTTTTTTCCAATCATATTTGATCTCATCAAGTGTTTCTTGATTCTGATAGCTGTATGTTTCAAAAAAACGACAATATAATGGATCTAATTTAAGTTTTCCAACAATTTCAGTTGCAAGATGTTCTGATGCATTTGTTACTGAAACACCAATATCAAGATCAATAAAACATATATACGTCATGTTATTTTCTGTACAAATACAAATTCTATATTCAGACGGATAGTGACCAAAACCTTTAATTTTATGTATAAAATCTATTTTCATGTGTTAATTTTTTTATCAATTGTATCATATAACATTTGGATGTTGATTTGTTCACGTGCTGCTGCGTCAAATAATAACATAAAACATTCAGCAAATCCATTTAAAATCTTATCTTTTTTTTCTCTTAAAATTTTCAATGCTATTTCATTGTCATAAGAATAAACGCCTTGATGCAACGATTTTAAATCCTTATTGAGTTTATCAATTTCTGGTTTAAGATTATGAATGATAGACGTACTAATTCGGTATTGACCGAACGAATCGTTACACCATTTTTCTATTCTGGTTTGTAACTTTTGAATATCACATATTTCGTTTGTTATCTCCATGTCTTTTATGAATTACGCTTAATGTTATATTTAATACACACATCATTATTGTTAATAATACCACTAAAAAAAAACCAATGGATTTATATTCTGTAGGTATTGCTGGTAAAAATAAACCGATCGGTATAAAAACCACAAGATTTAAAAAAATTATCAATAAAATAAAATGTGTTGTTTTCATTTTTGTTCAAATTTTTCACAAATACCTAAACATCTTTTTATATTCACTTCTCTATGTGTACATTTATTTCTTCCTTGTGCTTCATCAAAATATCGACAATCTTCGGCAAATAATTTGTTTAGTAATTTAAAGTCATTATCAAATTCTTTCAAAACTATTTTACGTCCGTTTTTAGGAACGTACAAAATACCAAAATAATTGATTTCAATACAATTATGTCGACAAATTTCAATTTTTGATGGTATGTTATTTATAATTGTCTTTATAACTGTACCCTGCTTTACCCATTCCATCAAATCAGTTCCGAGGATGTTAAAAATTATTTTTTTTAATTGTTCGTCTTCTAAATCGAACAATAAATCAAACATGGGTTTTCCAAACTCTTCAATTCGATTAAGAAAATTTTGTTTCATATCATTTTTAATGCAAAATATAACCCTTTTTCAATTGCATCTTCATACGTTTTATAATCAGATGTATATAAAGTATCAGTAGAAATATCTTTCCTACGATCTTTTTTACCAATCATACATTTATATAAATCAGAAATATTTGACTCCTGTACTAACACATTAATATTATGTTTTTCTCTTAACCATTTTTGTAAAAATGATTGTGTTGGTGCATGAATATTTTTTCCATGAAATTTTTCTCTCACTCTATTCACATCATGTAATGGGTAACAATTACGAGTATCCAAATGATACCACCATAAACAGCTCACATTAAAGCCTTTTTCTTTGGCTAATTTTGCAGTATTAAATGTTACCAATTTTTCTTCATTCATTTTTACATTATTTTAATCAATAATAAAATCGTCAGTTGAACCACAATTGGGACATTTTGCTTTTTTTCGAAAATAATCTTTTGTAAACGAGTGTTCTGTCCACCATTTTTGAGTAAATAATAATTTTAAATGTCTTTTAACATCAAATATAAGTAATTTCCACGAATGTGTTCGTCCAACGTCAAGATTAATATATCTTGGTTTCCCCCATATTGCAATATCTTCCAAAACTAGAGACAATGGATTATATCCAAACGGACGAGACGACCATTTGAATATTTTTTTCCATTGAATTTTAAAATACCAAAAATCGTCCTGATCCCAACCACATTTTTTACAATATACAAATGCCATAATTTTATTGTTTTATTTTTTCATTCTGATTTGAAAATCCAACGGGTGTAGGTAATCCTCGTTTAATTGTAACATTCTTTATTTTCACATTTTTTATCATTTCTTTTACTTGAATGAGTGAATCATCAAATGGATTATCCAAAACAAACGTTAACAATATTAATTCCTTAAGATGATCGAGAGTAAAACCTTCAGTATTTCTTATCCATTCATTTATATCGATTCTTGCAAGATCTTCTGGCTTAAGTTTTGATTTTATATAAAATTCTCTAACTTCTGGTGAGGGTACATCAATAAGCACACGAACATCAAATCTTGATGGCCTTGATGAAAATCTTTCTTCAAGCCTTTCCGGATAATTTGTTGTTGCAATTATAATTACATTATCGGTTTGATATGTACCATCTAAAATGTTCAATAATCTTGAAATATTTCCAAATTCGGTATATCCGTCAATATCCTCAATAATAACAATTAGTGGCTTTTCTTTTTCAATGTCTCTTATATCTTTAATTACCCGGTCATATAGCTCAATTTGATCGACAGTATTAATATTTAAGATAACACCATTTCTTTTTATTAATTCTTTGGATAATAAGGCAATTAAGGATGTTTTACCACATCCTGGCGGTCCATACATTAAATATGCTCGTTTATAGACGAATTCATATTTTTGATAACGCTCTCTATTCTCCCAGAATTTTTGAAAATCAAGTAAAATATTGTTGAGTACGGGATCAGGTAAAGTAAGAATATTATCAGTAATGACTTTTATCCTTGTTAAACGAATTTTATTGATTGAATGATCAAAAATATAACTGTAAAATCCTGGCGGAAGTTGTTGAATTGTTTTACCGATACTAAAAAAACTGTTGTCATCTACAACCCATTGACATGTATCGGAAACATATTCTTCATTACATGTAAGAGCAACGGTTTCCAATTCTTCATATTCTTTTATTTTTCTCTTTTCTAGCATGTTAACTTTTTTATGAAAAAAATAAGTCACCTAGTGATGTGGTATATAGCCTCAGTTAAAATCCAAGTCAAGGTCAAAGACCCTCTTCCACACAATGACAAAGACAAAAACTAAGTCTTAAAAAAATAAAAAACTTAATTTGTGGAAGAGGCGTTAACTTCCATTTGATAAACTTCTAGCCTATCATTCTTAGATGAAGAACTAAAGGTTACATTTTAAAGAACCACACCACTAAGTATAAAGAAAGAAAAACTTCGGCTCATGCTCTGTCTTTCTTTCACCTTATTTTTTTTTTATACACAACCAGGACCGGGGGAATTACCCAAAAACATATCAATAGTTTTCACAAATCTTGGATCAACTTCTATTCTCATCGATGCGATTTCTTCGATAGCCCGCTGACGTTCTTGTTCAAACTTAGCTTTAGCTGTCTTCATCTTTTCAGTTGCCTTTGCATATTCGACCTCATATTTCTCATATCTATCTTTATTGATCTTTTCAGCATTAGCCTGAGCATCAGCATTAATTTTTGCAATCCGAGCATTTTCTTTAGTCACCAAATTTTTAACTTTAGCTTTAAAGTAATTCACCTTTTGTTCGTAAACACGGTGTAACTCGGCTAGTTGTTCATGAATATGTAAAAGTTGTTCAGAAGTGTGATGAATTTTAATCATAACCGGACTCTTTTCACCATCTTTAATAACCATCCATTCAATGTCAGGTATATTAGGAAGTTCTTCTCTTAACTCATTAAGAACCGATCCACCATGAATAAATTGTCCTATATGTGCGGCATAAGCCTCTGCTTCAATAAATTCATTTATCTCAGAAACAGATAATTGTTCCCAACCCCAATCCTCGTTTACCGGGGGAAGTATTACCGGATCTTCATTTACCCACGGTTCAGGAATTTCAATACCACTAAGATCAACGGTTGCGTTTTTTGCATTTAAAAGCATCTCATCTTTTGCCTTAATATTTTCCATAAGAAATGCTTGGCAAGCATGAAGTTCGGCTTTCTCTTTAATGAGATCAACGACATTAGATGGGATTGGACGACCTTTAACTATTTCAACCTCCCCCTTTCCTTCGATTTCAACTATTTTGGTGGCATTATTAATTGATTCAAATTTCTTAGTGATTTCAATTGATTTTTGATAACAAAGATTAGAGATTGATTGTGCCTGTGAAAGACTTAATCCTTTGTTCGGTGTGAGTGAGTTCTTTTTCATGATGAGAAGTTTATGTTTATTGTTATGTTCAGAATACAAATATAAGTAATGTTTTTTAAATTACCAAATATTTTTGAAAAAAAAAATCAATTTTATTTTTTATTTTAATAATCCAATTCTCCATTTTCCAATGGTAAATACTTTTTTAAATCCATATTGTTCACTAAAAATTAATGGATGACGATTAATGTCTTTCCAATACAGCCCCTTACCGAGAATTCTAAACCACCCATAACCATCTTTAAAAAATATCGCAGTTAATTTCATTTTGTAATTTTTTTCATACCTGTGAATTGAACGACCTTGAGTCCATCGAATTTAAATGTATATTCAAAAAGTACAGAATGTTTTTTCTTTGCTTCAGCAAGTTCATCAATATGATAACGCTGACCACTCCAAATTGGTGATTTCCCAAGATTTTCACGAATTTTTTTGTCTTCTACTGGTGAATAAACTTTAACTACTTCCATGTTTTTTTTTTATAAATAATTTCAAATTTCGTTTTGTGATTTTAATTTATATTCATTTTGAATTTGTATTTCTTTAATTTTTGCCTTTTCTAAACCTCCCTTACATAATTCTAAATTCCACTCCAAAATTTTAATTCGTCTTTCAGTTCGTTTAATATAATTGTTTAAAGCCTCTTCTCGTGAAGGATAAGCAAACCTTTTTTTTGATGTCTTGCTCACCCATTTTTTCCAAATATACTTCCAATTATCGTATGGCGGTTTATAAGAATAAAAACCAATCCAATAACCTTTTGGTGTTTCTTTAATTAAAACATATTCACGACATTCTAATGTCGGATTGGGAAATGACGGTCTCATAAAATCACCATCAAAATCGTGTTCAGCATATTGAACAGTTTCATATCTATAAAATTTCATATTTAAAAATTAATCTTTTAAAGGTGAATTTATATTTTCTTGATAATCACATCTTTTTCGTTCTATTTTAATATCTATTATTTCCCGAAGGTCTATATCATCTAATATATAGTTTAAATTATTTGTGTGAATAACAACCACCGGTCCATTAGTTAACATCTTTTGACCATTGGTTGTCATGTACCATTGGGCAGTTTGTGGATTTTGTTGTTTGGGATGTAATTTGATAATTACTGTCATATATGGTTTTACTATTTCAGATTCTTCGGGTTGTGACTCAGAATTTTTCACTACTGGTTTATCATAACCTAGTTCCCGCCAGAACTCATATATTTCTTTAACTGTAGTAAATTTTTTTCCGTCATCAGTAGTCCACACCATTCCATTTACATGAAGTTCTTCATTGAATATATTATAAAATTCTATCGTTCTGAACCATTCAATAAAAGGAAGTGGATAATAATAACCAATAGTTTCATCATAACCACAATTACATGTGTTGCGTTTTTTTGTTACATCTTCATAAAATTTTAACCAATTCTCATCTCTGAAAATGTCTGGTGTGTGCGCTAATGCATCATCCAATTCTCTATAGTCTTGTTGTGTCCAACATGTTGGGAGGTGTTTTAAATATTTTTGTAAATTTTCCATGATGTTTTTTATTTATTCAATATAACTTACAGATCCATATTGACCAATTATTTTTCCATCTTCAATACCTTTCTTAAACTCATCTTTTAATTTCTTTTTCATCACTTTTTTTTGATTTTCGAAAAGATTATTAAGATCAAAAACAAAATCAGGGTGTGTTATTGCTAACTCCTCTATTGTTTGTTCTCTATGTGTTATAAAATTTTGTATCAATTTTTCCATGTTATTATATTTTTGTGCGTTTTCTTAATAACAAACCACCATTTAATACATGTTCTTTTTCTTGATTAGAAAGAACATTAGTTTCATTTACATCTGGCATGTACCATTCATATTCGGGTTCTTCCATAAGTAATATTCGTGGTAATTGATACATAAAAGATATTGCATCACCACCACAACTAGGACATGATATAAACATTGGTGTTGTTCCTTCATGTACATCAATAGTGATCGTTGCTTTTTTACATTTTCTACAAAAATAAGCGTTTTGTCTTTTGTTCATTTTTCGATTTTTTTGTCGTTCATTTCTTTTTGCGCTATAGGAACGAACTTATGTTGCCATAATTCGTCAAACATATCATCATAAGGCCATATTTCATGATCTTCAGCATCAATTGGTATATCATCATCATGAAAATATTTATAATTTTTTTTACTATCAATTATTTCATATTCCACAGTTTCGACAAGTTGATAAATTTTACAACTGGCCAAATCCGGATGATAACTATCATTATTTGGATCTAGAAATATTTCTTCTAAATAATCTCGAGCTTCTTCAATTGTATTAAACAATTCCCAATGATTGTTTATACCATCATATGCTAAAAACTGTTTCATTTGTTTATTATTTTATTGTATTAATTCTTTATTTTTCAACAATTCACGAAGATACACATTTTTATTACCGCCAAAAAATTCAATCCATTCTTTATAATATTCGGGAAACATTTCTTGTTGTGTTTTTGGTTGTAATTTTAGTGTCAACCAAAATGTGGGATTTTTCTTTTTTATTTCTTTTTTTGCCTCATCAGTCATTTTAATGTCATGAAGCCAGTTAACAAAATCAGGATAATCAACATAATTAAACACTCTTTCATCCACGATAAAGCATAGTGCGGTTAGTGCATTATTTAATTCGGGTTCATGGAAACATGCATAAGAAATTTCATTATCTTCCAATTCATCAGCAATTTGATTTAAAGTACCTAACGCAATTCCATTAACATCTTTTTTATTATTAGTTGTACCACCATTAAGTATTATCCAAGTTTTCCAGTTTCTTACAAAATCAATGAATGTTTCATCATTACCAAATTTATCGGCATATTCCAAAGCGGCGTGACCTGCCTGAATTCCTTGTTGAATGGAACTTAGATTATGTGCTACAAAGAAATACATTCTAAGTTCAAATCTTTTTGGCTTTAGTCGATGTTTATCATCAGGGTTAGTATAATCTGCAGTTGCGGCCTTAATGCCTTCATCAAAAACTCTGTTTAAAAAATCATTGTGTTCCATATTTTAATTATTATTTATAACATCACCAAAAATTTTAATCCGTTTTCAATTATCCATTTATGTTCATTATAATCATGAACATGATGGGATGGTATGTTAACGCTTCTTGCTGGTGATGACAATTCGATGGGTTCTTCACCAATATTAGATACTAAATAATAATGTTTATAAATCTTTTTACCTGTTTCATGTTCATGATAGTAGCTTACAATCCCAATATAACCTTCAACGATAAATTCTCTTTTTTCAATTTCTTCCCATAATATTTTCATGAGGTTGAATTCGGGTTTAAAACGATAATTCTTTTTTAACTTTTCGAGCCTACCCAATTTAAGCAAAGGAATTGCAACATCCCATTTATCACTATTCTTTTCATCCATAAATTCACAATAAACCATGAATTTTTCATAGTATTCCTTTGGTTGCCCATCTTTTATATGACAATCACGTACTGATACAGAAAAATTTCCAATTGAACTAAAATCACATCCCATAGTAATTACGTGTTTTTAAATTTTTTAATATTATCAGCTTCATTTGTTTCACTGATATAGATATCATTGATTTTTAAAATCTTACTGATTTTTTCCACGAACTCATTTTGGTTTAGAGAATTTATGATTTCTCCTTGATAAGTAAATCTATATTCATCAACTACGTGGTCAAGACACGTGATGACAAGAGATTTGTATGCCTGATTTCTTATATAGTCATCTTTACAAATTGCATATTTTAGCAAGTCCAAATCAAGAATTGCACGCCTGAACTCACCCTGATATTTATTTTTATGATTTGTTTCGTTAATATCAATTTTTATGTTATTTGGAATATGCCCATTAGTCATTGCACCGTTTCCATGTCGTGTCTGGTATGCCCTTGTCACTAAATATATTTTTGGAGAATAACCCATATCAACGATATTTTTTGTACTGACATTTGTTCTTGTGACGTGGGGAAAAAAGCCAATAGATGCATCCAGTAATAATCCTTGGGAACCTTCAAAAATCAATTCGTCATATTTATGATATGAATATGGTAAATAATAAGGTATTCCATTAGTTATTTGTATATTTTTATTTTCTTTGATAAGTTCAACACATTTAATAAACTCATCAACATCAACGAATAAAAATTTTTCGTCTTTAAAAGAATAATATTTCCTTATTTCCTCTAATTTTATTTTAAAAACAGACGGATAAAATATATCTCCAAACAGTAGAGAATAATAATTTTCTTCTCTTTCAATAGTTGCCCCAACACCAACGCCACAACTACCGTGTAATTTAACTCTTTCAACAGTTTGATTATACAATACATCATATGGTGTTGTTATCGGGGACTTTTCATCAATATAAAGTTTGGGTATAACACCCTTATCTATTAATTTATTGTATTCGTTAATAATTCCAATTGGATTAACGGTACAATACTTAGACCAGTAAGTTGGCACACCACGTAATGTTCCTGAGCCGAAATTAGAGAATACATGTCTAACACCGTTTAATACAACAGTATGACCTGCTTGATGTCCACCCGAAAATCTCACTACCATAGGATTACGGGATTGGGAACAAAGAAAATCGGTTGTTATACCCTTTCCTTCATCCCCAAACCCAATCCCAATAACTGCTTTACCAATCATTATCACAAAATAATATCGATTTTATTATCATCGTTTGTTATTACATCTTGCTTTGTCATGGAATTTTCTTCTAATATTGTTGAAGTTGTTCCGTGAATTTCGAGAATTTTGTTTGCAATTATTTTTGCAACATCATTCTTGTTTTCAACCACGATAAGGTTGTCACTCATTAACTGCTTCCAACCATTAATAGTTTCCTGACGGCTACCAGCATTCGTTTCTTTAATATGCAAATGAAAGCAATGATATTTCTCACTTGCTTTTTCTAAAAGAGCACTTGCACTCATATTAGAATATTGACCATCACCCATTATTGCTTTAAGATAATGTTTTGGTATTTCCTTTAACGTGGGTTCATCGCCAATTGTGAAAAGAAAACCTTTTTGTCCTCTTTTTTCATAACAATCAATTGATGTATGATATCCTGCAAAATACCACGCAAGAAGGTAACTTTCCCCGTAATTGCCACCACCACCACCTTCAAGATAAACATCGGTAAGCCATTTGTCAAGCAGTTCATCACTTGATTCGAATTGAGCAACCTGTAGTGGTGCATCATCACATTCATGATCACCAATGGCAAGGAATAATATCTGGGGGTCGACAATACCACCCTGAATAATTTTTCCCATGAGGGTTGGTAATCCATCTTTCACGAGAAAATGTGGAATAGTACCCATTGAGCCAGTTACATCCAATCCTAATATGATTGACAATGAATTGGGATGTTCATCCGAATCACGTGATTCTCTTATCACAATTCCATGAGGGTTCATTGCGTTATTAATTGAACGCCTTTGAAAAATCTCATGTGTAGCTTTGGTTGTATACCCCAAAGTTCTTGCTCTAAACGAGCGTTTTTCTAATGAATAATAACCACCACCCATTATTTGTCTCCACCGCTAAATAAGTACTCGTATCTCTTTCTGGCAATTTCCAGTGTAATTTCGGTGTTACGAATTTTTACACCCAATTCAATATCCTTATCGGCATATTTATTTGAATCGAAGTCACTTGCCAGTATAAGTGACTGAGCGTTAGTTGGAGAAAGGTCAAGCATGTTTTCCTGTTCCCTTCTCATTCTTTTCAGACTTGTTTCCAAATCTTCAATTTTACGCTTGTATACCAATTCGGTATCTTCTGCAATCGCAAGCGCACGGTCATCCCGTATTTGCTTGTTGTTTCTCTTTAATGAGCCATAAAATGCCCCATCCATTGCTACGTTGTTTTCTTCGTTCATAATACTAAAATTTGTTTAAATTAAAATTATTAATTATTTCCTTTTCGAATTATCGTATAGGTTCTACGAGGAAGGGTGATACGACTTCTATTTTCATAAAACTCTTTCATACGTGACCCCAAACTATCTCCTTTCTTTGCTTTCATAATGTTTTTAAATTTTCACAATGATACGAAAATTATTTATTATTTGTTACTCATTGCTCTAAAAAATGTCTGACTTTTTCATCATATGAATAAATTAATTTTTCATTAATTTCTTTTGGTACAATACCCATATCAAAATTATTACAAATAACGAGAAAGTCATTAATAGTAATATCGTTTGTGGTAATTGTAAAACGAATAAGTTCCTTATAAACTTTTATATTTTTATTTAATAAATCTGTGGCTCTTTTCTTTTCTTCAGATAGAATTTTTTCAATTTCAATATTAGTAGCATCAACATCATAATTCATATGGAATGACGTTGATTGCACTTCTCTGTCAATTCTTGATACGGTACCATTCATTCCATATACCCTAACATATCTACCAGCAACATCGGTAGCAAATGTAATATCTGCTGAGGCACCACTAGATTTAAAATTTTCACCAAACACCAATTCTTCCGCTGCTTGTCCAGCCAAATAAATGGCAATCTGATTCCTTATGAAAGTTTTATTATCAACCGCACTGTGATTAATAACAAACCCGTCTGAAAGACCAGAACTATTAATGTTTATTTGTTTGGGTGGTGTTTTATAAAGTAATGCGTATACTAATGCATGACCCAATTCATGAACAGTTATGAGCATTTTTTCATCAATGGACTTATTTTCACGAATAATATCCAAATCCAAGATAATTTCCTTAGAAATTTTACTACCATTTATTGTTGAAAATAATTTTTTGTTTTTATAATCCAAATAAAACGAGTCTACATCATTTATAAGTGCATGATACATAAAATAAGGTAGATTACTACCAAGAACATTAAAAACAGTAGAAATTGCGGGTCTAACCCCTTGTGTTGGAAATACACCATTACGATATATTATATCATAAATTGTATCAGATAGTGTAATTACAATATGATGTTCTTTTTTAATTCTATCTAAAATTTGTTGACAATTTTTTTTAATAATAGTATAATAACTTTTTTTGTCCAAACAAGGATATATTATATGATTATTACCAAATCTAGCAATTTGTTCGGGCTTAAATTGTGTGGCCAACGCGGTTTTTATTTTTACAATATTAACTCTTTTTGATAATTCATGATATACATCAGCATCAGTTTCACTATCTTCAACATCATCAGACATTTTAAATGCGCTATCAATGTTTCCAGAAATAAAAATCAAAAGTTTTTCGTATGATTTTCCCTCATTGACATTTCCAATTTTAAGAGTGTCTTCCATGATTTTCATTCTTTCCCCTAATGTCATTTTCATAATTTCTTCAGTAGACATTTGTAGATTTAACATTTTTTTAAATCTACTTGCAGTCCAGTATGATGTGTGATATTTATAAATTTTATTTTTTTTGGGGTTTTCGGTTTCTATGTTTGGTGTATCTTTATCGTTATTATCATCATCGCTTCTATCTATCCAATACATTTCTTCCATCAACATTTGAATCAAATCAGCTCTACGACGAGAATTGTTTTGAAATCTTCCATCTGAAAGTAGAACCCAAACATCGTTAAAATATTTATTTTCAATCATACGGCCAGCTTCATCAATTGTACGATATCTTTGAATTTCATCAAGTAATAGTATTGCCGGCTCGTTTGATTCAATACCACTATTATCTAAATAACTTTCAATTGTTCGACTATATTCATTTTTCACATCCATTTGAATTTCAATGAACTTATCTGTAAAATTCAAAAGACGAACCAGAGTACGAACTAGATCGGTTTTACCTACACCAGTAATACCCCATAATGATATAATTAATGGTTTAAATTGGATTTCTGGTGTTAAATACCATAAAGAAATATTATTAATTACTTTATCAATAACATCATCAATACCAATAAATTTTTCTTTCAAGGCAATTTTAACATCTTCAAGTTTTGCTTTTTTATTTTCAATTCGTTCAAGAAGTTCGGTGTTCATTTTAATTTTGTTTTTTTTTTATAATATGTGCTCTCCAAAAATCTGCCATATGTGGTTCAACTGTCGAATAATTATTAACTTTTCCGTCTTTATCAAAAAACACATAAACAACATGATACATGTTGTTAGGACTAGATGGTTCTGCACCATTACGATACAAATAAACCTGTCCGTTCCATGAATCATATACAAGCCAGTTATCGTCAAATGCCTTCACTCGATACCATGATCCGTGTTTTTTCGGTAGTTTTTCACCATATTCTTTTATTGTATCTATCAACAATCTATATTTGTATTTAAGATCGTCTGATACTTTACTATATTCTATATAACTCATTTTTTATAATTTAATTTCAAAACGATTTCTCATTTCTTGAATAGTATCATTTGGAACGTTATGTAAACTTATTCCATCATGACGATTTTCAACAATGACAGAAAAAACTCTATAATTGTATTTGTCGGCCAAAATATAATATGGTGACATTTCATCTGATGTTGTTAATGTGTTTGCCACCACTATCGTTGGTGTATTTGTCGTCATTAGCCGTTCACACTTTTTTTGACATTCAAAACGTGCTAAAGCTTCTTTTTCTTTTTTCCATTCATATTTGCCCTTAACCATATGATAATCATCATTGGAACAAATATTAGTTTTACCAAATAATTCACTAAATGTGGTTTTTCCACTTCCGGGTAATCCTCTAACTAATATTAACGTCTTTTCCACAATTAAAAGATTCTTGGGTTAGTAATAAAAATCAATTTATCACCACGATACATTCCATCTATCATAACTTTTTTCTCAAATTCCGGCCTTTTAGATATTTTATGTGTTGATAATAAATCAAATAACTTTGTTCCTTCAATAGTTTTTAATTTATGTTTATATTTTTCATTTTCGGCGATGTAAGTACAATATGTTTCTGGTGTTCTCCCGTTTCCCTTTCTTCTTATTATTTTCCACGTCACTTGGAGCATTTCTCTTCTCATGTTATTTAATTTTGTTTTAACAACACAAAGATAAAAAAAAATTTAAAAAAAACAAAAAAATATTTAAACATCTCTTGTTATATATCCTTTTTTTACCACTAAATCTATATCTACCGGAACATCATTAATTGATTTAATTTTAATATCATCAATTTTTTGACCCACATATGGAAGATAATATTCAAATCCCCCTTCACGATTTTGATTTTTTACAATGTAAATTTCATCATTCATAACAAAAACTATTTTTGATATGTCTGATAAAAGATCCCACAAATAAATTTCAAAAAAATCGTCTGTTTGAACCAAAAGATAACCTTTAAAAAAATTGTTATGTGGTGCATTTGGCTTATTTCCAGGGCTACAATCGGGATAAACATAATCTGGCATACCACTTATTTTATCAGTAATTTTATGTTTATGTTCAAACACACTGATATTTGATTCGTGTATAATATCATAAAATCGTTGTTCGTTAAGTTGATCAACTCTCTCTGGCTTCATCCAATTTTCATATGTGAAATATTTTGCCACCTTTTCGTAAAAAACTTGTGGTTTATAAAACATAACAATCATTGAATAAGCATCACCTTCAGGAAAAAGATGAACAGTCAAATCGTAATTTGTGGTATAATCATTTTTATTAAGTTCTTCAACTGAAAGATCATAATTTATTAACAAAACCCATTGATAATCAATTAAAAATTTTGTTAAAGATTTAATTTGTTGAAAAACAGAAAATCCCGTATCTAGAATTGAATAATAAAATCTCTTATTAAAATATGGTTTTCCTGTTTTATCATTAATTATTTGATGCCAATAATATGTCCATTTATCATCACCAATAAAATTTAAATCTTGATAAAGATAATAATCAACGGATTTTTGAATGCTTTCTGATAACGGATAATTGGCGTGAAGTGCAATTTTTGTATTGGGAAATTTCTGACGTAATAAAATAATGTTGTTTATTAACACTTGACGTTTTTCATCAGTATCACAAAATGATGTAATTGCAATTACTTTATCTTTTATATAATCTTCAATCATTTTTAACGATCAATCATTTTATTTATCATTTTAATTAGAAGTTGCGCCTCTTCTTTTGCAATTGATAAATGCTGAAAAGCACCATTTTTGTTCTGATGAATTATTTCAAAACCAGTTTCATTTGCCCATTTTGATACTTGGATATTCGATCCCCATTCTGAACATTCTTTAATATACGTTTTCATGTTATATAATAAGAAATCGTCAGAATCGTCTTCAATAGATAAATTCGTATAGTCTTCCCTTTTATTAATTACCATATTATCTGGCACTGAAACCTTCATACCTTGAGGATCTTTTAAATTAACTTTCTTTTTTTCCGGCGTTGGTGTCGGAATCACTTGTGTTACCGTTGGTTTTTTCTTTCTTGTTGTCATTTTTAATCAATTTCATTTGTTAATACTGTTGCGGATATAATTGGTCTAGTAAATGATGTGTATTTTAATTGATTGCGTTCTTTAATTAACCAATTCGCATCTATATCGTTTTCCATTACAAATACATGTGTATATGTGGACCCCTGTGCTTTATGTGCTGTTATTGTCATTCCATAATCCATATCCTTAACAATAATATCTGGTCTTGAACGAAATTTACCATCTTCATATGTGGTTATGGTTTTCATAAGAATGTTCAATCGTCTGAATTTATAATATTCTGTCCATGCACCAGGTCCTTGTAATTTTTTTGCCTGCTCTTTATATTTGTCATGTAATTGAGCGTATTTATGAAGATTTTCGTGATCGCTAGTATCTATTATAAAAATATCTTTGAATTTGTATTTACCACGAGGTAAATCTTCACGAATTTTCACATTCCACCCTTTAATTTTATATTTGTTCGTCTGATATTCGGATTTACCAACAACTCTATAATCGGCAGAATTTTCAATTATATTATGTGTTGCACTTGCTGTTCTAACGCTTCTATAACCCATCAAAATATCCCCAACTTCGACAATATCACTATTTTTTCCAAATAATTCTGTTCGAATAATCTCATTGGATAACATAACAGTTTTATTTCTCCAGGCAATAACTTTCACATAATCTGTATTTTCTTTAAATTCATCCGATCTATATTTGTCTAGAATTGCCTGACGAAATTCTTTTTTGTCGGTAGTGAAAATAATACCTTCACCTTTTTCATTAATTACAGATTGTCTTTTAAATCCACCATCAATATCAGTTAAATGGTTTCTTAAATTATCATAAACTGTCCATATTGGATTACCATCATTTTGACGTTCAATTTTTGTTAATTGATAAAATTCATTTGATTTTTGATTAAAAACAACACTTTCTTTTTCACCGACTGGCGGTATTTGTGCTGGATCACCAATAAATAAAACTTTTGTGTATGTATTTTTTGTTTTCTCTACTATCAAATTATAAAGATCGAGATTAATCATAGATGCCTCATCAATAATAACAAAATTATAATCACCGATTTTTGGTATTGCAATTGGACCAAATTCAGGTTGATTTGGATTAAAATTATCAAGATCAACATCTGGACGTAGGCCAAGCAAAGAATGCAAAGTTTGTGCTGGTAGGTCTGTCGTACTCATTATCACTTTTTTCGCTTTATGAGTTGGTGCACTAGCAACAACACTAAAATGATAATTGTCAAGTACTTTTTTTATCATTGTTGTTTTTCCAGAACCAGCAGGCCCGGCAAGAGTAAAAAACGTTTGACCATTTTTTAACCATTTACGAATTTTTTTTACACCCTCATATTGTTCATCATTAAATGTAATAATAACACCAGTTGGAAGTATTAATTGATTATCGGCGATTTCAACATCCTTAAATGGATCTTTTTTCTTCTTTTTTTTGCCCATTAACTTATTTTTTTCTATGAATTTTTGCGTTTGATGTTTTTTTTCACGATTATTTTATGATTTCTAAATTGTCTATTTCACTTAACAATAAATAATTTTTCTATTGGTTTATACGTATTTTTTGTTGCCATTGCATTTGTTATTTCCATTTCCCATACGCACTCAAATTCATCGGGCATTTCGTATTCTGAAATAAAAATCTTATGCCCCTCAGAATGTTTTTCAATACACCATTGATAAAATTTTTCATGGTCAAAATTTTTAGATATAGAGTATTGTTTTGTATTTTTATAGGGGATGTCACAGTATATAATAGATTTGGGTGGTATTTTCAAATTTAAATAATTAGAATAAATAAATTCAATATCTTTAATTAATGGTATTTGTTTTTCGGTATTTCTTATTTGTTCATCAATATAGTTTCTATTTTTATAAGTACCACTATAACCACCATCAAAAAATCTACCGTTAAATGATGCCATCCAGCCAATCCAACCAATTTCAAAATCACTAAATTCTATATTTGTACCATTGTTAAATTCAGTTCTTGCCCTATCGTATAATTCTTTTGGTATTTCTCTTGGTCTTGGTAAATCTAATTGAAGTCCTTGCCACATCGCAATAAGATATTTATTATAATCGGAAGCTATTCTCCTGCCAGTTAAAACCTTGTCCATAGTACCCAATCCACCACAAAAGGGTTCTACATAAGGTTCAGTAGTTCTATCTCTCAATATAATAGGTAGAATATACTTACTTATTCTATTTTTATTTCCCATATATTTCATTGTTTTTCCTCCCTTTTTTCTTCAATAATTATTTTATAATTGTTTCATTGTTATTTAATCAATACGTTCAAACCGTTCAAACACATGGAAACAGAGCGGAGGTAAAACAATATTGGGTGTTACTTGGATGGTACTAATATATTTTCTGTTAATTCCATCTTCTGGAATTTGATGGCCAGTACCAAACATTTCAAAATGTCTTTCTACTTTTTCTTCTTCGGGATTTACAATTGCCCACATAACAGGACCTCCTTGTTGCACCTGAACTGATAAGATTTCAGCATTTTTAGGCATAGTGATAGTAACTTTATCATCTATATCCATAGTAAACTTCCAAATTGTTTTTGACATGGCTCAACAAATATTATAAATTTAATTAAATCCTTCAATAAATTTTTTCATCTCTTCTGGCGTGTTATCTTTGCACCACCGCAAATGTTCTTCCCTTGTTATTTTTTTCTTATTTTCCATAAATTTTTACTTTTATTGTTAGACTTCAACACTTTTTATACAAATATTACGTATTGGATTAAAATTATTTAATGCATCATATATCTTTGGTGTGACATAAATTTGATATACATAAAGTTTTCCTGTTACTTTTTTTGAAATGTCAGAACAAATCACATCAAACACATGCTTTCGGTATTCTTTAAATGTTCTTGGTCGAAGTAATGTGGCAGTATCGTATATTTCAAACACACCACGATTATCCCAAAGTATATTAAAATGATGGGGAGGATATGCATCTACTAAACATTGATATATGTGTCCATTTCTTAATTCAAAAACTGGTGAATATACTCTTTCCCACTTAAACCCAACATCGTTATTTTTTAAATATTTAAAAAATGCTTTAGTCCATTCTTCGGATACCTCGTCCCAATCATCATTTTCAATATGGTTGTTGTTTTTTATTGTTTCGGGGCTTTTAAATGCGTTAAGAATTGTCGGTGGAATTGCTGCGACAAAAAATGTTCCGCCAAGTTTTTGTAAAAAATCCTTTCTTTTCATGATAAATTTAATTATTCTTTCATTTTATTTTTTGTGAATTCTTTTTCAATCCAGTCAACACCTTTACTTGTAATAATTGTCATATTTCCCACTTTAATTCCGTGCAACCCATCATACACTCTTCGGAAATATACTTTTTGATTTGGGATGAATTTAGCGTGGGCATGTTCTTCAATATCTTTATATTTTTTACCTTTTGCATACCAACCCACACTTTCTGTTGTAATAATCATTTCCTTACCAAGCTCGTCACAAATTTGTTGAAGTTTTTCACAATCAAATGTTATATCCAAATCACCTTTAAATACATTTCCATTTTTTGGTATAAAAATATTTGCATTAAAAACAATATCATTGTCGGGATATTTCGAACGATAAACAGATTTTGAAAAAGATATCATTCTACCAGTATGAAATCCGTGGTTATCGAAAATTTCCATTATTTTTTATCATTTTTTCTTTTAAATTCCAAATTCTAAGTGTACCTAATCTTGCTATCTTAAGCTGTTCTTCTGTTGTGAGTTTCACTGAAAACTTATTTATTTTAGCTTTTCTCATTGTTTTAACACCCATAACCCATTTGGTTTTATCAGTCCACCGAGATTTTTTTCTATCCCAAATATCTTGTACATACTTGTAATATATAATAATTCCTGCATGTTCGGGAATTAATTTTGACCACTCATCAGCTTTTTCTTCTGGTATCGCATAATAAAACTCTCTTATTTTAGTACTTACATGCCCGTGTCTTTTTTTAAAATCATTCAGTAAATCACTTTTGGTTCGTTTAATTTCAACTTCAATAGCATAACCTGATTTTCTAATTATAAACATGTCACATTCATGCATTGAATGCCAACCTTCTTTATCTTTCCAACAAAATCCCCATGATACATTTGGTACGATTATATGTTTTCTTATACCATAATATTTCGCTATAGCAACTTCAATTTCATTTAAAGTAATCGTTGTTTTTTTCGTT
>Ga0302243_1000182_pt1 | contig 67416 bp, 67 predicted proteins | sample AAG_UR_Met_MG_FD_193514 | JGI IMG/M metagenome (GOLD analysis project Ga0302243, IMG submission 193514) | Enriched activated sludge microbial communities from anaerobic digester in WTTP, New Holstein, Wisconsin, United States - AAG_UR_Met | ecosystem: Engineered > Bioreactor > Anaerobic >... | reverse complement strand
AAACTTTTGATTTTATTGGTTGCATGCCTTTTAACGGAAAGTTGTAAATCTTCTTTATCCATTCCGCATCCGTTATCACATACGCGTATAAGTTTTTTTCCTGCTTTTTCTATTTCAACGGAAACATAAGATGCGCCTGCATCCAAAGCATTTTCGACAAGCTCTTTGACAACGTTCAAAGGCCTTTCTACAACTTCACCGGCAGAGATTTTATTGATTGTATTTTCGTCTAAAATTCCTATTTTCATTTTTGTTTTATCTTTTGTTTTTTATCGCACAAAGAGAAATAGCTGCATTCTTTCTTACAAACATCATTTGCTCCCAACGCTACTTTGTTGTCACAGTCTGTAAAATCAATGGCGACTCTGTTAATTTTTTTTGAATCAAGAGTATCAATCTCGGTAAAATTTATTCCAAGTTCCCACATTATGCTTTTTTGTTTCGATCTTATAACTGTTCCGTATATTTGCTTCGTTGATATTGTCGGAATATCAAGCGCGAGACAAACTTCAACCCGTTCGGGTATATGCGAATATGAAAGCAGCAGCATTCCGCTTGCGGACAAATTGATGATTATTCCCGGAAACGAACCTTTATCCGTCAATATGGCGACTTCTCTGTCAATGTCTTTAATGACCGGCAATCTTGGATGTTTTCTTCTGTTTAACATAACGAACCTCTCCAAAACAATTATTTTTTAAATCTTTCTTTCCAGTCCGACAATAATTTCAATGCTTCCAGAGGTTTCATATTATCTATATCAAGTTTACGTAATTCTATCAAAATTTCCGGTTCAATTGAAGTAAAAAGATTCGGCTGAACATCCTGTTCAAGTTTTATAAAATTTTTATTTAGGTTTTTCTCAAGCCCTTTTAGAATTTCATAAGCCCTTTTTATTACTTTATAAGGAATGCCGGCAATTTTTGCGACATGAATTCCGTAAGATTTATCTGCGGCGCCGTCGACTATTTTATGTAAAAATATTACAGAATCATTCCATTCTTTAACGTCAACGCTGGCATTTATTATACCATTTTCACCGTTTGCAAGAGTCGTCAGCTCAAAGTAATGCGTTGCGAATAAAACTTTTGCGCCCTTATTGTATTTTGAAGATGAATCTGAGAAAAATTCAAGAATTGCCCATGCTATGGACATGCCGTCATAAGTAGATGTTCCTCTGCCGACTTCATCAAGAATAATAAGGCTCCTTTCCGTATACTGGTTTAATATATTTGCCGTTTCCGTCATTTCCACCATAAACGTAGATTCTCCGCCGACAAGATTATCACCGGCGCCGATTCTTGTGAATATTCTGTCAACTATTCCGATAACAGCTTCAGAACAAGGGACAAACGAACCGATTTGCGCCATTATAACAATCAAAGCGACTTGTCTTAAATAAGTGGATTTACCTGACATATTCGGACCGGTTAAAATCATTACCCTTCTTGACGTTTCATCCAAAGAGATGTCATTTGCGACAAAAGAACCGTCTTTTAATATCTGTTCAACGACAGGATGTCTTGCATTCTTTAATACCAGTTCTTTTGACTCCGTAATATCCGGGCAGGAATAATTATAAGCCGCCGCATTCCGGGCAAAAGACAAATAAATATCAAGCTCGGCTATCATACATGACAGCGACAATATATGCCTGGCATAAGATGCAATTTCCTGTCTTAAAGAAATAAAGATTTCCGTTTCAAGCCTTATAATTCTGTCTTGTGCCGAAATTATTTTTTCTTCAAGAGTTTTTAATTCCTGAGTGATATATCTTTCAGAGTTTGTAAGAGTCTGCTTTCTTATATAAGTTTCAGGAACCAAAGGAATATTTGATTTTGTAACGTCAATATAGTATCCGAATACAGATGTGTATCCTATCTTTAAGTTATTTATGCCTGTTTTTTGTTTTTCTCTTATTTCAAGTTCAGAAATATATTTTTTAGCATCTTTGCTGAGAAGTCTCAAATCATCAAGTTCCTGAGATACCCCGCTTTTAATGACATTTCCGTCTTTTAACAAAACAGGGGTTTCCGGCTGTATATAAGTTTCTATTTTGGCAATTACTTCAGATTGTACCTTAAAACATTCATTATCGTTAAAATAATTGATTTTAGAAAGTTGCTCACAGATATTGTTTATCGTAATCAAAGAATCCTTTAGAGAGAGCATTTCTTTTGGACTTGCCGAGCCGCTTACTATTCTTGAAACTATTCTGTCCAAATCATAAATTGATTTTAAAGATTCTCTTAAATTTTCTCTGCTTCCCGAATCTTCGAAAAATAATTTCGTTTTTAACTGTCTTTTGCGTATATCTTGAACGTCAAGAAGAGGTTTTATTATCCAGTCATGTATCAATCTTGCACCCATTGGAGTGATAGTTGAATCTATTGCAGACAACAAAGAACCTTCCTGCTTCAGAGAAGACAATGACCTTAATATTTCAAGGTTTTTTATCGCAACGGCATCCAAAACCATAAAATTTCCGCTTTCGATGAATCTTACGTTGTTTAAAACAGGAAGACTTTGAGGCTGATTTTCCTGAATATAAACAAAGATTGCGCCTACGGCAGATATTATGTCCGGTTTATCCGCAATATTGAAATGAGCCACTGATGATACGTTTAATATGTTCTTTATTGCATTTTCACAGTAAACGCTGTCTGTATATATGTCTTTGACAGGCGATAAAAGTATATCGAATTTTTTTAATATTTTTTGAAGCTGCTCATTTCCTGCAGTTTTATGCGAAACTATTATTTCATTAGGTTTATATTTTGCAATTTCATTTTCAAGATTATAAAAATCCGTCCGGTAAGTAAAAAAATCTCCTGTTGAGATATCGCTTACGGCAACTGAAACCAATTTTGATTTTTCGTCCGGAATGATAGACATAAGATAATTATTTAATTTTGAATCAAGCAAATTATCTTCAAGCAGAGTACCGGGTGTAATAACTCTTGTTACTCCCCTTTTCACTATACCTTTGCCGGCCGAAGGTTCTTCAAGCTGTTCGCAAACGGCTATTTTCAATCCGGCTTTAATAAGTTTTCTTATATAATTATTTACGGAATGAAAAGGAACTCCGCACATAGGGACATCCTGCCTTTTCGTAAGAACAACTTCCAAAATTGGATGTGCTTTTACGGCATCATCGCCGAACATTTCATAAAAATCACCAAGCCTGAAAAATAACACTATATCGGGGTACTGCGCCTTTATACTGTGATATTGCTGCATCAGAGGAGTTAATTCTTTTTCTTTATTCATAGCTTATTTTGCCTTTTTATTTTTATAATCATTACAGCCAAAACACATACTTCTTATTATTTTCGATAAATTTTAAGAATTTATATATTCTGTTTATTCTCAACACATATTTTTTTGTTTCCGTAAACGGCATTTCATCGGAGTCATATTCTATAAAAGGATTTTTACGATGCCATTGCTGCACATTGCCAAGACCTGCATTATATGAAGCTAAAACCAAATTTGTATTATTTTTAAACATTACGGATAAAATTTTAAGATAATACGTGCCGAGCATTATATTTACCTCAGGTTCATACAATACGCCCTCTTTAAAATCTTTATATCCCAGATACGAAATTGCGACTTCCTTTCCTGTGGACGGCATAAGCTGCATTAACCCGATTGCTCCTTTTTTTGATTTAGCCGAAGGATTAAAATTAGATTCCGCTTTAATAACAGCTTTTACAAGAAGAGGATCAACGCCGTATTGAAGCGCATACTTATTGACTATACCTGAATATTTTGCGGCTTTTCTGAACGAAGCATATGCGAATAATCCGGATAATACGATAACGACAGACAACAATAAAACCGATAATTTAACGGTTAACGATATTTTCATAAAATCATTTTCCCCGACAAACTGTTTGCCAAAGCTCTTGTTACCGAAACCCGGACAATTTTACCCGTATAATTTTTATCAGAATCAAAAAATATTTTTAAATTCTGGCTGTTTCTTCCTTCGCATACTTTATTTTCATATTTTTCGACAAGGACATCAACTGTTTTTCCTATATACCGTCCGTTAAGAGCTTTCGATATTTCGTTTGAATCTTCCAACAATAAAGTATGCCTTTGCTTTTTAACGTTAAGGGTGACATCGTCTTTTAGTTTATATGCAGAAGTATTCGGTCTTGGAGAATACTTAAAAATAAATAAACCGCCGAATTTTAAATCCTGTGAAGCTTTAAAAGTATCTGAAAAGTCCCGTTCAGTTTCTCCGGGAAACCCTATTATAACGTCTGACGTTATATTTATTTCCGGTATTTTGGTTTTAATTCTTTCGAATAAAGACTTGTATTGACCGTAAGTGTATTTTCTGTTCATTGCTTTTAAAATGTTGTCAGAACCGGACTGCATAGGCAGATGTATATGTCTGCATATTTTATCATTGCCGGCTATTTCATCTATAAGCTCTTCAGAAAAATCTTTAGGATGATTTGTCATAAATCTTATTCGTTTAAGATTATCTATTTTGGAAACCTGACGCAAAAGCTTTGTAAAATTAATCCCGTTGTCATTATAAGAGTTAACGTTCTGCCCGAGCAAAATAATTTCTTTTACACCTGAATCAACGGCTTGTTTTACAGAATCGCATATTTCACCGCAATTTATGCTGATTTCCGGTCCTCTCACAAAAGGAACTATACAGTAAGAACAAAAATTGCTGCAGCCTCTCATAATCGTCACATACCGGAAAACATTTTCGGACGTTTGTTTTTTAAAAGAGTATTCAAAAGGAACATACTTACCGATAATTTGCGAAAAATTATCTATATTTTTTGCTCCCAAAACAAAATCTACAAATTTGCATCTTCTTTTTATTTCTTTGTAAGCATGCTGGGCCATACAGCCGACAACGCCTACAATTAAGTTTGGATTTACGTCTTTATGTTCTTTAATTCTTCCCAGCAGAGAATAAGCTTTATGCTCGGCCGAAAACCTTACTGAACACGTATTTAAGATGACCAAATCTGCTTTAGCCATATCTGTTGTCTTAAGACATCCGTGATTAACAAGATAATCCGATATTTTATCCGAATCATTCACATTCATCTGACAACCGATAGTTTCTATAAAAAAATTCATACTATTCGTTAGCCACTTTTAACAGATATTTTCCGTATGCGGAATTAAACATTTTTGAATTTTCAATCAGCTGTTTTTTGTTTATAAAATTCATTCTGTATGCTATTTCTTCCAAACAGCTGACCATTATCCCCTGCCTTTCTTCTATTGTTCTTATAAAAAGAGAAGAATCTAAAAGAGAATTATATGTTCCTGCATCAAGCCATGCAAAACCTCTTCCGAACAGTTGTACGGATAAGTTATTTTGCTCCAAATAAACTCTGTTGATGTCGGTAATTTCAAGTTCGCCTCTTTCGGAAGGTTTTATTTTTTTTGCGATATCTACAACCTGATTATCATAAAAATATAAGCCTGTCACAGCCCAGTTTGACTTAGGATTTTGAGGTTTCTCAATTATTGATACCGGACGTTTATTCTTATCCAGTTCAACAATTCCGTAACGCTGAGGATCGTCAACATAATATCCGAAAATTGTAGCTCCTTTTTCTTTATTTACGGCAGCTGAAAGCAGTTCCGGCAAACCGTGTCCGTAAAATATGTTATCTCCCAAAACCAAAGAAACGTTATCTTTTCCGATAAACTCATCGCCTATAATAAAAGCTTCAGCCAAACCGTTAGGTTTATCCTGGACTTTGTAAGATATATTTATACCCAAACGAGAACCTGACATGAATAGTTCTTCTAATTTAGGCAGCGTCTCAGGAGTTGAAATTATAAGAATATCTCTTATGCCGGCAAGCATTAAAACTGACAACGGATAATATATCATCGGCTTATTATAAACAGGAAGCAGCTGCTTTGATATAACAGATGTTATAGGATAAAGCCTTGTTGCTTTCCCTCCGGCAAGAATAATCCCTTTCGTTTTCATTTTGACACCTCTGATAATTGAAAATATTTTATCGTCTTTTTTAGCCCGTCTTCCAATTTTACTTCAGGTTTCCATTTTAATATTCTGACAGCCTTGCCTATATCGGGCTTTCTTCTTTTAGGATCGTCTTCAGGCAACGGCTTATAAACTATTTTCGATTTGCTTCCGGTCAGTCTGATAACCGTTTTTGCAAGCTCATTTAAAGTAATTTCAAAAGGATTTCCTATATTAACCGGCAAATGCTCTTTTGATAACAGAAGTTTATATATACCTTCGGTCAAATCATCAACAAAACAAAAACTTCTCGTCTGAGTTCCTTTTCCGAAAACTGTAACATTTTTATTTTTCAAACTCCGTATTATAAATTCAGGAACAGCTCTGCCGTCGTTTATATTCATTCTAGGTCCGTAAGTGTTGAAAATTCTTACTATTTTAGTATCAAGCCCGTAAAGATTGTGAAAAGACATTATCAAAGCTTCGGAAAACCTTTTTGCTTCATCGTACATGCTTCTTTTGCCTATCGGATTAACATTTCCCCAGTAAGATTCTTTCTGCGGCGAAATTAAAGGATCTCCGTAAACTTCGCTTGTTGAAGCGAACAAAAAAACAGCTTTGTTTTTTTTTGCCAAATTCAAAAGATTGAAAGTTCCCGACGAACCGGCCAGCAAAGTTTCTATACAGTGCTTTGAGTAATGTACGGGGCTTGCCGGAGACGCAAAATGCAAAACAGCGTCAAATCTTTCATTAATGTCAAAATTCTTAGTTATATCTGCTTTCTTAAGTTTAAAATTTTTATCTTTTAAAAGATGTTTAACGTTCTCTTTTTTCCCAGTCAAAAAATTATCTAAAGCAGTTACAGAGTGTCCTCTTAAAACAAAAAAATCACAAAGATGCGAACCCAGAAAACCTGCTCCGCCGGCAATAAGAATTTTCATTATTCATCCTCAGTCAGTAAACATTTCTATATTATATAATTTGCTGAAAATTAGTACAATAATTTTTTATGATTTTATTTATTTACTATTGCGGATGCAATATCCGATAAAATATCGTTGATTCTTGTATACTGGTCAAGGACATCCATGTGCAGCCCGGAAGTTTCTATAGATTCTTTTAAATCGGCATGAAGTCTTGATATGTGTTTTTCTTTTAATTTATGAACAATTTCGTTAATTTCATTTTCTGACGACAACACCTCGTTAGCTGCTGTTATATCGCCGCTTTCAAAAGAATCTACAACCTTTGAGCAGTTTGCATAAACAAGTTTGTGAAGATATTTTATATCGCTCAATCCGTCATCTGAAAAACGAAGATGTCTTTCTATTTTTTCCTGCGATATATACATTAAATTCCGGTGGATAATATCTGAGATTTGTTCAAGATCTGCAACTATATACAGTAAAGTTATCTCATCCCGGGACTGTTTAGTCGTTAATTTGTTTTGACCGACTTTAGTTATATAAAGAACCGTTTTGTCGGTTATATTTGTAATCTGAAGCGATTTATAAATTATTTTTTCGGCAACGACTTCATGTCTTGTCTTTAAAGCGTTAACAGATTCTTTTAATATTTCCAGAACTATTTCAGACAGTCTTGAAATTTCCTGCTTCGCCAAGTCAAAAGCTTTATCAGTATCCTGTATATACTTATTGTCTATAAACGCCGTGCCGAACAGGTCTGCGCATGATTTAACAGGATAAATAAGCATAAAGAGTTTATGAAATAAAGGGACAATAGGTAAAACTATCATGGCGGCAAAAAGAGTAACAAGGGTATGCGACATTGCAATTTCTCTGGCGATATCGCCTGATAAAATCACTTTTTCAGTAAAAAACTTGACGAAATATATCCATGCAGCTTCTCCGTTATACTGGACGAACGATATAAACGGAAAAACAAGCAAAACTCCCAATATCTGGTAGCTTAAATGCCACAGCATTACGCTTTTCCCTGTTCTCGGCTGATTGATTGAAGCTATAACCGCAGTTATGCATGTTCCTATCTGGGCTCCAAGACAGATACATATTCCTTGCGTAAGAGAAAGTATTCCAGAAGAAGCAAGAACGATAACAATTCCGACAGTTGCACCGCTGCTGTGAATTAAAACAGTAAAAAATAATCCTACAAATATTGAAAAAACAGGAGATTGTATGCTTGCTATCATTTCAAGAAGATCATTGTTTAATGTTATCGGAAGCATTGCGTCCGACATTATTTTCATACCGAAAAAAAGAAGTCCGAATCCAAAGACGGCATCTCCTAAATCAGCAATTTTCTTTTTTGAAGAAAAGAAAAAAGATAAAAAGAATCCGGCAGCTATTATCATCAAGGCGTAATCGACAAGTTTAAACGCAACAAGCTGCCCTGTAATAGTCGAACCTACCGATGCTCCTACAGATACCGACATTGACTGAAAAAACGTCAAAACGCCGGCGCTTGCAAGAGTAATCTGAAGCAGCAGCGTTGCAGTGCTTGACTGGTTCAAACAAGTAATAAATAATCCTGTAAGAAAGCCTTTAAGCCTTGTGGAAGTAAATCTCGTAAGTATCGCTCTCATATTCTGTCCAGCCATTTTTTGGAAAGACAAATTTATTCTGAACATACCGTAAAGAAGAAGCGCCGCTCCGCCTAAAATCCCGGCAAGCATTATCAGCATCCAGTTTTTATCCAATACTGAAGCCGTAAAATAAATAGGATCGCAAAAAACGTTTGCATTAACTATAACGGTAATTTTATCTTCTGCTTTTTTACCTACAATAAGCTGCGCTGACGCATAACCTTTGTCATCCGTCAAAACAGTATCCGAAATCTGTATATAAGATGAATTTTCATTACCCGGTAAAACAGATGTCTCAACGACAGAAAAATTAACTTTAACGTTCTTTAAAGGATTTTTATCCGCATCTACAAGCCTTATGATAAAAGGATGTTTTAATGCAATACCTCTTATGCCGAGCTGTTTATCTCCAGATATTTTAGTCAAAGATATATCCTGAGAGAAACAAACAGCCGCTGCAAAAAGCAAAAGACATGAAAGTATAATTTTTTTTATTTTCATTTTAATGATTTTTTATCAAAACATTTCGGAAGCAAAGAATTTATCTTTTCTATTTTTATCTTATTATTTTTATCTTTGTAAACTATATCCGCTTTTTGAGCAAATTCAGATATCACCTGCCTGCAGGCGCCGCAAGGCGTAACATTGCCGCTTGACGAATAAACGGCAACCGCTTTAATATTTTCGGCTCCGTTTGCAACGGCAGTAAATACGGCGACTCTTTCAGCGCACATTGACAACCCGTATGAAGCATTCTCTATATTTGTTCCGCAATATACTTTTCCGTCGCCGCATAACACGGCCGCTCCGACCGCAAATTTAGAATAAGGGCTGTATGAATTTTCAGCCGCTTTTTCTGCAAAAGACAAAAGTTCTTTATATATTTCCTTTTTTTTGTCCATATTAAAACTCCGTAATTTTTTTAAATGCGGTAAATCTCTTCGAAATATCGTTTAAAGTTAAAGAACTGAGTTTTCCCAGGCTGAAAGATTCAACGTTAAACGACGCCATTACGCTGCCGTAAACCATTGCTTTTTTCAATTCCTGAAAAGTTATTTTGGGACATGAAGCCAAATAGCCTATAAAACCTCCGGCAAAAGTATCTCCGGCGCCGGTAGTATCTTCGACTTTTTCCAAAGGAAACGAAGGAATCGAAAAAAGATTGTTTTTATAAAAAAGCATTGCTCCGAATTCGCCTCTTTTTATTACAAGAATTTCAGGTCCCATACTCATTATTTTTTTTGCAGACTGAATAATATTATTTTTCTTTGACAGCTGCTTTGCTTCGTCTTCGTTAATAAGAAGCAAATCTATTCTCTTAAAAACAGACTTTAATTTCTGTATTTTTTTTGATATCCATAAATTCATAGTATCAAGAGCGACAAATTTAGGATTCTTTACGGAATCCAAAACTTTTTCCTGTATGTCAGGATCGACATTTGCCAGAAACAAATATTTCGACGACTTATGCTCTTTTGACAATACCGGCGTAAAATCCGAAAAAACATTCAATTGCGTGTTTATTGTTTTTGCCTGATTCAAATCGCATGAATATTTTCCGCACCATCTGAAAGTTTTGCCGGAACTCACGGCAAGGCCTGAAGTGTCTATCTTATGACGGTTCAGCAGGCGTATATATTCATAAGGAAAATCAGCTCCTACAACAGCAACTACTGCAGTATCGGCGAAATATGATGCCGACATTGAGGAATACATAGCTGACCCGCCGAGAGCATCTTTTATTTTTCTCTTATTGGCCTCAACGGTATCAAGAGCGACTGATCCGATTATTAAAAGAGACATGTTTATCACCTTTTACTTTGCAAAATATTTATCCAAAAACAAGCTCAATGAAGGATAAGCCGGAGCTTTTTTTACCGTTTCGGCAGATGACTGAACTGCAAATTTTAAAGCGTCTTTACAACCGCATTTTATCTCTCTCTGTGCAAGTTTAGGTATCAAATGTTTAATAAGTTTTTTACATGTATTGGCGTTTGCAGACATTACTTCCAAAACTTTTTCAACGCCGACTTCTTCGCCTATTTTCCAGACGTCATAATCGGTTACGAGAGAAATGTTTGCATAACAAATCTCTGCTTCTCTGGCAAGCTTAGCTTCCGGAACTGCCGTCATCCCTACGATAGAAAAACCGTTATCCCTGTTAACTTTTGATTCGGCTCTCGTAGAGAATTGCGGACCGTCAATGCAGACATAAGTTGTTCCGCTGAAATGATGTTCTATTGCAAGTTCAGTAACGGATTTATGAATTATGTCTCTCAAATCATTGCAGAACGGATCCGCAAAACCGATATGAGCAACTATTCCGTTGCCGAAAAACGTATTTACTCTGTTTTTTGTTCTGTCAAAAACCTGTTCCGGAATGACAAAATCCTTAGGCTTTATGTTTTCCTGCAGAGATCCGACCGCCGTTAATGCTATAATCTGTTCAACGCCTATCGATTTAAGAGCATAAATATTTGCCCTTACATTAATTTCTGAAGGCAGAATTACGTGCCCTTTCCCGTGTCTTGGAAGAAAAGCGACTCTTATTCCGTCCAAAGTTCCTATCGTAATGCTTGCCGAAGGTTTTCCGAACGGCGTTTCTATATCAACTTCCGAAATATTTTCAATCCCGCTTATTTCACTGATTCCGCTTCCGCCGATAACCGCAATTTTAACCGGTTCTAATTTTTTTGTCATTTTATCCCCCTATATTTTTTTTATATCTATTATTGATACCTGTATTGAGTCCCTGTTTAGCTCCATATTAAAAAGAATATCAAATTTATCCTTGTATTGGATATTCTGTCTCAAACATGCTCCGTGCCAAAATACAGCATTCACAGGATTGCCTCCGTTTTGAGAAATTTTAAGTTTTAAATGCTCTTCCGTCTGACCCATAACGACAACTTCTTTCAATTCAACATTTTTTATAAGAAAAACAGGATTCATATTTGCGCTGCCGAAAGGTTCAAGAAGCAGAACACTATCAAGCGTCTTTTTATTTATATCGGCTATTTTCAATTCACAGTCAATATTTATTTTTTTAACGACCATTTCTCTTGATATCGAATTTTCGGCTATATCTTTTAAACGTCTTCTTAATTCGTCCATCTTTGAAACTTCAACCGTAAGACCGGCTGCCTGGGAATGTCCGCCGAACTTAACAAGCAGGTCCTTTATCTTATCCAATGCCGATACCATATCAAAACCTTCTATAGATCTGCACGCTCCTACTGCAAACTGCCCGTCGGAAATAAACAATATTGTCGGTCTTAAATACAATTTGGCTATCTGTGAAGCCACAATTCCTGTTACTCCGTGCGGCAAATTGTTTGCGACAACTATGAATATTTTATCTTTTTCAATATCACACTGCTCTTTTAAATTCTTTTCGAATTGTTTTATATTTTCCGTCTGTAAATGTTTTCTTTCATTGTTTAATTTTTTTAATTCGAAAAAGAAATCATCGGCTTTGCATTTGTCGTCGGCAAGCAGAAGTTCGGCTGAGATATCTGCTTTTGCCATTCTGCCAGCGGCATTTAAAACAGGCGTTATTGACCAGGAAATAGCCTTTGCCGATATATTGTTTTTATCTTTCAAATATTCATTTATTATATTATACAGACCAAATCTTTTTGCCGGATTGTTATTTAAAATTTCCAAACCGTTCTTAACCAATATTCTGTTTTCGCTCACGAGAGGAACTATATCAGCTATTGTTCCCAAAGCGACAAAATCAATATTATTATCAAAGAAATCCGCCATTCTGCCGTCATTTAGCAGCTCGTATTTCTTATAAGCTTCAAATATAATATATGCGGCATCCCTTAAATCTTTTGCCGACGAAACATCAGCATTGATAATTTTCACTTCGTTGTTGTCCTGGCTGAAGAGAAGTTCGTCTCCGCATGAAATTATTTTCTTATTTTTCAGCAGAGAATAAAACGTTTTTTTATTTTCATCCGAAAATGAAAAAGCTGTTTCGCCGTCAACCATCTCATTTACGACTTTTAATATATAAGCATCATAACCGTTGTCTGTTTTTTTTAAAGAAACGACTAGAATTTCTCTGTCAAAATCCCTGCCGTATGTCTGCATTAAAGCCTGGGAAACCTTAAAAGATATGCCGCATCCTGCTAATTCTTTAAATTTATATTTGCACGTTGTTTTTTTAGGATTAACAATGGCATACGCATCAGGCAAAACGTCAATAGGCGGCTCATGATGATCCGTAACGATTATCTGCATTCCAAGCTCGTTTGAATACTGCACTTCCTGAACTGAAGATATTCCGCAGTCAACAGTTATTATCAATTTAACGTTCATCTGGCGGTATTTATCCAATACCGTTTTAGAAATACCGTATCCTTCATCGGAAGGGATATACCATACGACGTCTCCGCCCAAAGTCTGGATTGTATTAAAAAGAATCACTAGAGAGGTTATTCCGTCTACGTCTCTGTCTGCATAAATAAGTATTTTTTCCTGCTGCTCTACTGCCTGCTTAATTCTTGTAACCGCTTTATGCATATCATCCAGAAGAAAAGGATTAAAAAGATGCTCTTTTCCGGCATAGATAAATTCTTTTATCGATTCGGCATCTGAAATGCCCCTTGCGGATAAAATTCTTACGACGATATCCGGTAAGTTTGTTTCTTGCGCCAAAGAATGTATTTTCTCTTTATTAAATTCCTGAAGTAACCATTTATTTTGTTGCAATTAGACTCCTATTTTATTATATCTTTTACTAATTTTATCTTTTGAGGTTCAACATCCGAAATATTATACGCAGAGCTGACCAACTTTGCCGCATATTCATATTGCGCGTCGTTATAATGAAGAACAGCCGTGACTTCGCCTTCTTTTACGTAATCGCCTGTTTTTTTATATAACGTTATGCCTGCGGAATAATCTATAACGTCATCAGTCTTAGATCTTCCTGCTCCGAGCATGCAAGAGGCTATTCCGATGTCTCTCGTTTGTATTGAACTAACAAAACCTGTTTTAGATGCTCTTATATTATAATTGTTTTTTGCCTTTCCAAACAACGAATAATCTTCTATTACCCTTAAATTTCCTTTTTGAAATTCTATCATTGCCGCAAATTTATTTAACGCTTCTCCCGAAGAAATTTTATCAGAAAAAAGCTGTGCGGCGCTTTTTATGTCTTTTGCCGTTCCCGTCTGCAAAATTATAAGAGAAGATAACTCTTTGCATAAATCATAAAAATCGTTTTTGAGATTACCTTTCAGGACTTCTATAGTTTGTATGACTTCCAGTGAATTGCCTACGGCAGACCCTAAAGGAGAGTCCATATCGGATATTACAGCTGTCATATTTCTTCCGAACAATTTGCCTACATTAACCATTTTAGAAGCAAGTTTTTTTGCATCGTCATAAGAAGACATAAATGCTCCGCCGCCGGTCTTTACGTCCAGAAGAATATGTCCGGCTCCTTCGGCTATTTTTTTAGACATAATACTTGAACATATAAGAGGTATCGATTCAACGGTTGCGGTAACGTCGCGCAAAGCGTACATTTTTTTATCTACGGGAGCAATGTCTTTTGTCTGCCCTATCATAGCGAATTTATTTTTCTTCAATATTTTAATAAATTCATCAATTTCAAGATTAACGTTAAAACCCGGAATCGCTTCCAGTTTGTCCAAAGTACCGCCTGTATGTCCCAAAGCCCTTCCTGACATCATAGGCACAAATATACCGCAGCTTGCAAGAACCGGAGCTACAACGAGGGATGTCCCGTCCCCTACTCCGCCTGTAGAATGTTTATCTGCAGTAGGTCCGTCTAAAAATTTTAAATCCAAAATTTTTCCGGAATTTGCCATAGCTTCCGTAAGATAAAACGTTTCCGTGTCGTCCAAACCTGAAAAATATACTGACATTAAAAAAGCAGATATTTGATAATCTGCAATTTCAGAGTTATTATAACCTTCCATTAAAAAAGATATCTCTTCTTTTGTTAATTTTTCAGCGTTTCTTTTTTTATAAATAATATCGTATGCTCTCACTACACATCCTTTAAAATATTAAAAATTATTTTTTCCATAAAAATGCCTGCTTTTTTCCCCAGCATCAAGACATCTTTGTGGTTTAATTTTTCATTTGACAGCCCGCTTGCTTTATTTGACACATATGCCAAAGCCAAAACCTTCATATTCATCTGTTTTGCAGCTATAGACTCAGCAACAAGAGACATACCTGCGACATCTCCACCAAGCTTCGAGAAAGCCGATACCTCGGCAGGAGTTTCATAAGAGGGGCCCGTAACTGCAAAATACGTACCCTTATGCATTTTTATTTTATTACGCTTTGATATTTTTATTGCTTTTTGAATAAGTTTTTTGTCATATGTGTCTGTCAAATCAGGAAACCTTTCACCGAACTCTTTGTGATATTCGCCTATTAAAGGATTGTCAAACATAAAGTTAATATGGTCATTCACCGCCACAATGTCGCCGACTTCGTATTTCCTGTTCAAAGCGCCCGCCGCACACGTTATTATCAAAGTTTCAACTCCGATATGTTTAATAAGCCTTACCGGGTAAGAGATATCTTTCATAGAATACCCTTCATAATAATGAAACCTTCCGTTGAGAAGAACAACTTCGACAGAATTCAGCTTTCCGAAAACAAGTTCGCCTTTATGTCCCTCAACGGTAGTTTTTTTTAAATTTGGAATTTTATCGTACTCTATAATATCAGGATTATTTATCTTTTCTTTTATATTAGAAAGGCCTGACCCTATAATAACGGCAATTTTAGGGTTATATTTTGTTCTGCCTTTTATATATTTTTTGCTTTCGTCCAATAAATTGAAAATATTTGTTTTTTTCACAATATATCGTCCTTAAAACTTGTTCCGTTTTTCATCGGGGTAAGTTCAAAAATATCCGCTATTGTCTGGGCTACGTCAGACAATGTTTTTCTTGTCCCCAAGTTAACGTTTTGTTTTAAATTTTTACCGTAAACAAGAAGAGGAACATATTCCCTTGTATGATCGGTATGTTTTTTATATGTAGGATCACAGCCGTGGTCAGCCGTAATTATAAGAATATCATTATCTGACATTGCATCCATAATGAAAGGAAGCTGTCTGTCAAAGTATTTTAGTCCCTGGGCATAAGAATTAACATCTCTTCTGTGCCCCCACAACATATCAAAATCCACAAGGTTTGTAAAAATTAAATTTTTATGGAAATGATCTATATCAGGAGATATATCCTGCTGTCCTCCAGGAAAATATTCAGCTCTTTTAGGCTCTATTATTGAATCTATGGTATATTTTATTCCGGTGCTGTTTCCTTTTGTATGATATGCTATGCTGATACCGCAATCATTAAAGATGTCCTGAATTTTGCCTATTGCTATCACGTTGCCGTTTATATTTTTGATTTTATCAAGAACTGTTTTTCCTACAGGAGACAAAGAATAATCATGTCTGTTTGAAGTTCTTACGTAATTTCCGCTTTCGCCTATAAAAGGTCTGGCAATAACTCTTCCTACGGCATGTTCTCCTACTAACATTTCCCTTGCTATTTTACAAACGTCATGCAATTCTTTAAGACCGCCGAATTTATCAGGATTTTCATGGGCGGCTATTTGAAAAACTGAATCAGCGGAGGTATAAACTATAGGATATCCGGTACGGCGGTGCTCATCGCCGAGTCTTTGTATGATTTCAGTTCCGGAAGCGACGCAGTTACCTAAGACTTTATGACCTATTCTTCTTTCAAATTCTTCTATTAATTCTTTCGGAAATCCGTCAGGATATGTAGGAAAAGGTTTTTCTAAAACTATTCCGGATAATTCCCAATGACCTGCTGTAGTATCCTTTGCAGGCGATAAAGTCGCCATTTTACCGTAATTACCGGTAATTTTTCCGGGTTTATATCCGTAAGGCGACGGAACGATATTATAAAGCCCCAATGACCCCATATTTTCAAGGACAAAATCGTCATCCATATTTTCAAAAATATGCTTTAGGGTATTGGAACCGGCATCATTATATTTCTCGGCATCAGGCAGTTCCCCGACGCCCAAACTGTCTAAAACAATTAAAATAATTTTATTTATATCTGACATTTTTTCTCCATTGTATCTATATTCATAAAAAACATAAAAATGTCAAACTAACCGCTGCAGCAATTACTTTCTTTTTAATACATTTTTGACTGCCGTAACTATATTAATGTCTTTTAAGCCGTATTTTGTAATCAAATCCGATGGTTTTCCAGATTCACCGAAAGTATCGTTTACGGCGACAAAATCCATAGGAACAGGAGAATTTTTCACGACGACTTCGGCAACTGCCGAACCTAAACCGCCGAACTTTTGATGCTCTTCAGCCGTTACGATTGCTCCGCATTCTTTTGCGGCTTCAATAATAGCTTTTTCATCTATAGGCTTTACGGTATGTATGTTTAAAACCTTTGCTTTGATTCCGTTTTGTTCCAATATATCAGCCGCTGCCAATGACTCATAAACCATTGAACCGCAAGCTATAATACAGACGTCTTTGCCTTCTTTCATTACACAGGCTTTTCCTATTTCAAAAGGAGTTGATTCTTCCGTTACCACAGGAACATTTTCTCTTCCGTATCTGATGTAAACCGGTCCTTTGTAATATGCCGCTGCAATTGTCGCTTTTTTAGTTTCTACGGCATCACAAGGCACAAGCACTGTCATGTTAGGTATACATCTCATTATTGCAATTTCTTCCAAAGCCTGATGCGTAGCCCCGTCCGGCCCAACCATAAGCCCTGAATGAGAACCGCCTATCTTAACGTTTAATTTTGAATAACAAATAGTAGTTCTTATTTGTTCCCAAGGTCTTCCTGAAGCAAAAACGCCGTAAGTTGAAACAAAAGGTATAAAACCTGCAATAGAAAGCCCTGCAGCCATACCGAGCAAATTTGTTTCCGCAATACCGACGTTTGCAAATCTGTCGGGAAATTTATCCTGAAATCCGTTAATTGCGACAGAAGATACCGTATCTGCGCCCAAAACAAAAATTTTATCGTCTTTATCTCCAAGTTCAACTAAAGCTTCACCAAAGCCGAATCTTGTTGCTTTATTGCCAAAAACCTTAACCATAAATATTGTCCTTTTTATTTAAAAATTTTAAATTAAAGAGTTGCGTCTATTTCTTTAAAAGCCTGCAACAACTGCTCTTTAGAAGGCGCTTTCCCGTGCCAGTCTGCTTTATTCTCCATAAAAGAAACACCTTTCCCTTTTACGGTTTTTGCAATTATTACAGTAGGTTTATCTTTCTGAAGCTTTGCTTTTGCATAAGCTGCGTCAACTTCTTCCAAATTATGTCCGTCTACAGATATAACATTCCATCCGAAAGACAAATATTTGTCTGTTATAGGATTAATATTTAAAACTTTATCGACAGGACCGTCAATCTGCAAACCGTTGCAATCAACGACAGCGCATAAATTATCAAGCTTAAAGTGAGATGCCGACATTGCAGCTTCCCAAATAGACCCTTCCTGTTGTTCACCGTCTCCCATAAGGACATAGACTCTGTTATCCTGCTTTAAAGTTTTCATTCCTTTTGCAACACCTACCGCTATCGACAGTCCGTAGCCCAAAGAACCCGTAGAAATCTCTATGCCGGGAATATTTTTATCCTTTGCCGGATGTCCCTGCAAACGGCTTCCCATTTTTCTCAACGTGCATAACTCATCTTTTGAAATACATTCCATCTGCGCCAATACGGAATAAAGAACAGGGCATACATGCCCTTTTGACAATATAAAATAATCTCTTTTAGGATCATTAAAGTTCTTAGGATTGATTTTCATATGGTTAAAATACAAATCAACCATTAATTCAACCGATGACAAACTTCCTCCAGGATGGCCCGAGCCTGCAAGTTCCAACATTGTTAAAATATCTTTTCTCACTGACGCTGATATTATTTTTAAATCAGCTGTTTCCATTTGCTTCCCCCATTTATTTTGTAAAATCCGCTTTCATCTTGGAATACAATTCAATTTTTTCTATTATACTCAAAAGTACTATTGAAATATGTTCAAGAACCTTAATATCGGAATCATTAAAATCCATTCCGATTTTATTAACCGCAACAATTACGGCAGCTACGCTGTCATCAGCTTTAGAAGGCGAAAATACTGCAGAATTAACATTTACTTTTTCCAATAATTCAGGACATAACATTTTCAAATCTTCTCTTTGCGGCACAATAACAGGCTTCTTGCTCAAAAATATTTTATTAAAAATATTTTTATCTGCGTTCTTCACTTTTATTATATCATAAATTCCAAAAGAACCTTCTACTGAAAAAAATTCATTCTTTGTATTACTGTATATAAATATACCGGCTGTTTCAACCGACAATATTTCTTTTATCTTTTCTATTATATATTTTGTAATATCCAGCATATCAAATTTTGCCGAAGCATATGCCGATATATCTGATATTGCTTTTATATCTCTTATTTTTTTTATAAGCATTGCATTTGTCTGGATCAATTCTTTAGACGTCATCTGTATTTCGGTTTCCAGTTTCCTGTTGGCTTCCTTAACTCTTTTATAGTCTTGAACATGAATTATTAAAGCGGAAAGATATCTGCAGACTATCGTTATGGTTTCATCAGTATCTTCATCAAAACAATTATTGTTCTTTATATTAATGCTCAAAACGCCTATGCAATTATGGTTTTCATCTATTAAAGGAACATTCATTTGCATAACAATATTTTCATCGTTTAAGATATCGCTGATTTCTCTCGGAAGCAAAGAAATATCTTGAATCGTTACAGGTTCGCATTTTTTATAGCATTGCATGATTGGGCTGTTAGAATGCACAGATATTGATTTTATATCCTGCAAAGAAAAACCGCTTTTGGCTACCACTTTTAACTGTCCGTCTTCTGAAGGCATGAAAAGAGCGCATACAGAGTTATTTATTTTTCTTTGTATTATGTTGAAAATTAAATGTATCGAATGTGTGAGCTCAAGATCCGACGTTATAACGCTGGTTGCGGAAAAAAGAAGTTTCATAGTCGTGCTTATATCTATAACTTTTGTGTTGAGTTTTTTTAAATCCGCAAATAAATCTTTCCACATTCCTTTTTCAGGGAGAAGAGACTTCACGTCTGACTGAGATTCAGACGATATCCCGTTTATTATCTTTGTCATTTGCTCAAAAGGATAAACTATGTATTTTGTAACATAAGCATATGACGCAAAAACAAGCAGAAGCAGTACAAGCAGAGTCGAAATTGAAAAGGCTATAAGGAGATTTTTATTAAAAACTACAGCATTGATAAGATCATATGAGGGACATATTTTTATCCATCCGACAATTTCACCGTCTTTTTTTAAAGGATATGAAAACCTGAAAAAAGACAATAAGGTGCCCTTACACTGTAAATTATTAAGATAGTAAATTTTATCATTATTGTTCGAAACAGTTAAATTAAAAATATTTTTATTCTTTTTTAAATCTATAAAAAAAGAATCTACTTTGTCTTTTGCAAAATCTTTTGTAACAAGCTCAGCTAAAATTTGTTTTGAATCGTGCACGGCAGGATAAAGAGTTTTTTTAAGTTCATTCGTAAAAAACTCATACATAAAGAAAAACCATAAAAAGAAAAGCAGCGTGATAAACAAAAAAAGGAATAAAATATGTTTTATTATTATTTTTTTCATTGTTTTCTTATTAAATCAAGCGATTTAGAACTTCCTATTCTGCTTGCGCCCGCTTTAATCATATCTTCAGCCTGCAGGTAAGTGGCTATTCCGCCCGAAGCTTTGATTTTAACGTTATTTTTTAGCAAAGATTTAAACAAAATTATATCTTCGACATTCGCTCCAGAAGGAGCAAATCCTGTCGATGTTTTTATAAAATCAACTTTATTGTTTAAAATTATTTTGGCGAGCTCGGTTTTTTCCTCTTTTGTCAGGTATGCCGTTTCAACTATTATTTTTAAAATTTTACCGGCAGTCGTTTTTCTCAATGCAGCTATTTCTTTATTAACAAATTTAAAATCCTTTGATTTAACCGCAGAGATATTTACAACGGCATCTATTTCATCCGCGCCGAAAACAATTGCCTCTTTCGCTTCTACAAGCTTAGTCAAATAATGGTTATATCCGAGAGGAAAGCCGACAACAGTACATATTTTGACATCTGTTTTAGCCAGCGCTTTTTTACAGCTTTCTACCATATAAGGAGGAACGCACACAGAGTAAAAACCGTTATCAACCGCCTGGTCGCATAATTTTTTAAAATCCGAAAAACATGCTGTAGGAGATAACAAAGTATGATCTATTATGCCGGCTATATTTACCATTTGTATTTCACCGTATATGTTATATTTTTTTCGCCCTTTGCAGGTACTTTTACTTTAAAAAACACGGTTTGTGAATCTTTTTTTGTATATTTGTCGCTTGCGGATAAAATTTTCCAGTTTGACCATCTGCAGAGAGGCTCGATTACTTCGACATCTGCATCGGAATCTTTTGAATTCTTAACAGTGATAGAAATAGTTTCCTGTGAATATTTATCGCCGGTTTCAAATTCTGTTTGGGCTCTGTCGCCGGTAATATCAAAAGCGTCTCCAAGATTTAAACTGATTAATTCATTTTCAGGCGTATGATCAATAAAATCTTCGCCTATAAACTCTATGTTTTTACCGTCATTTTTATAAACTCTCATCTTACCTTTTGGCAAAGGTATTCCCAAATTTGAGGACTTATCATTTTTAAATTCAATTTTCACATTAACCTTTTTGTTTGTCTGCTGCCAAAAATCTTTAGCGGACCTGCTGTATTTGTTAAATGAAAAATTACTCATTCCGGTGCCGTCATAAACATATTTTTTATCAAACGGAACCGACTGAGACGAAGCAAATTCTATTTGTTTTTTTTCGTCACTTTTTAAAGTTGTTTTTCTTCCGAGTTCATACATATGATACTCAAAAAAAGATTTTTCCTGGAAAGAAGCCTCATTGGCTGCATCAAAAGATGCCGCCTTAGCCATAAAAAGGCCTCTTGCTCCAATATTTTCCTGCACCTTGTTTACATCTCCGGCTATTAATTTTAAATTTGCATCTTTGTAAGAAGTTCCTGACAAATTATTTATTGTAACCCATGCATTAATATCCAAATTCTTGTCATTTTTATCCAAGACAACTATGTAATCCGAAATCCATGAAAGTCCTGCCGTCTGATAAGTTATTTCCAGTTGTTTTTTCCCGGAAACTTTACTGTTTATAAGCCATGAAAGAGTCGGCTTTAACCTTACGCCTTCAGGCAGTTTAGGCAAAGATATTTCTCCCTGCGGATTAAGAATAATTTTATCATTTGACTGTACTACGATTCCTCCGATTACAGCCAAGAGCTTAGCTGTAATTTTGTCTTTAGAAGAATTAGGGAGCTGTTTTTCTATCTCTATATTGCTGCCTATATACTGTTGTAAAAGTTTATTTGTGTTAACCAAGTCAAAATCGAAATTTTGTTCATAAACCTCAATTTTATCGGCATCGGATAAAAATTTAGGTAAAACGCTTGTAGGGTCTATTTTTGAAGAAACGTCATCAATTTCAACCTTTTGTTCGCCTTTAGTTAAAACGACGTCTTTTACGTCTCTTACAAGAGCCAAATCATCATTATATACAGTGACCGAAACAGCAAAAACAAATTGAATAAAACAAAAAAGAGATACGACCGACAATACGATTCTTTTCATAAATTATTCCCCTTTATTCGGCTTTTGAGGCGGAAATGATTTCAGTATAAATTTTACGGCTCCCTCTATCGACGAATCTATATCAAAGCCTTCATAAGTATATGAACTTGTCCATATTATTTCATCAGTTTTAGGGTCTTTAACGGAAATGGAAAGGCCTACGCTGGCTGTGCTGGAAAACAATTTAGTGTCCTTAATACCGAAAGCGCTTCCTGAGTCATAAAGAGTTGAACCGCTTAGTTCAAAAGGATCATTATTATAAACTACCACGTTTGAAGCACCAGGGTTATTTTCTCTTATAAGATAAGTCTTAGAAGGCTGATATTGATAAACGGAAACAGAAACGACGGCATCAATACCGGCAGTATCTGAATCTTTTATGTAAAAGCCTTTAGTCATCAACTGTTTTATTACGGCATTCCGTATTGTTCCGCCTATGTTTGAATAGGCGGAATCTTCTACGAAAACTGTTTTTATTTTTGAAAAATCGTAATCCTGTTTATAAACAGGAACGACAGAAGCGCATGAAGACAGAAAAAAAACGGCAACGGAAAATATATTTAAAATTTTTCTCATTTATTTAATACTTTTACAATTACAATATTTTTGTTCTATTTCCGTAATTTTATTTATTCTTTTAGAATGTCTTTCTTCAAATTTTGTTTCCAGAAAAATTTTAATTCTTTCGCATATTTCTTCAAGGCTTGCAAATCTCGCGCCCAGACAAATTATGTTTGCGTTATTATGCATAGCTATTAATTGGGCTGTTTCCTTGTTCCAACAGATTCCCGCCCTGATGTTAGGAACTTTATTTGCCGCAATTACCATACCGATTCCAGTTCCGCAAATTAAAACGCCTTTCTGCGATTTATTCTCTGAAACGTCCAAAGCAACTTTATAAGCAAAATCAGGATAATCGCAGCTTTCGGAAGAATTTGTCCCGTAATCGGTAACTTCATGCCCCAAAGACTTTAAAAAATCAGAAACTTTTCCTTTTATTGCAAATCCTGCATGATCTGTTCCTAATGATATTTTCATTTTTACACCTATTATAAAAGTGTCGCCATCGTTCCGTTTTTAACGCCGGCAGCATTTGCTTCTTCTATATCCAAATGGCATTCAAGAACCATCTTATCGCTTACTCTTGCTATTACGTTGTTAAAAACAAGACCTCTTTCTCCGTCTATCTTCAAAGACAAAATATCTTTATCTTTAACACCGTAAAATTCTGCGTCTTTAGCGGAGAAATGTATATGTCTTTTTGCAACTATACAGCCTTCTTTCAAATCAACGCTGCCCTTAGGTCCTACTAATTTAACGGGCTGGGAACCGGACAAATCTCCCGATAATCTTATATTTACAGAAATTCCTAATCTTATGGCATCAGAAACCGACACCTCAACCTGTGTTTGTTTTCTTAACGGACCCAGAACTCTGACTTTTTCTATAGAATTTTTAGGCCCTACCAGCGTAAGAGTTTCATTGCAGGCATGTTCGCCTGGCTGCATTAAGTCCTTAGTTTTTGTCAATTGATAATCTTTACCAAAAAGAGTTTCCATAACATCTTTCGATAAATGGATATGTCTGTTTGATATATTTGTTATAATCGGGTTGTTTGCTCTGTTATTTTGCATATTTAATCCTTATTTGCCGAATTTTACGAGTTTTTCAAAAGAAGCTGCTTCCAAACTTGCTCCGCCGACCAAACCGCCGTCAATATCTTCTTTTTTCATTAATTCCGCAACATTGTCAGGCTTTACAGAACCTCCGTAGAGAATTCTTGTTCCTTCTGCGGCAGAACCGTACATTTCCGAGTAAACTTTTCTTATAAAAGCATGAACTTCCTGAGCTTGGTCCGGAGTAGCCGTTTTCCCTGTTCCTATTGCCCAAACAGGCTCATAAGCTATAACTATCTTTGCCGATTCTTCAGCCGTCAATTCTTTTATACCGTCTCTAACCTGTTTTTCTATTACTTTAAAAGTAACGTTTGATTCTCTTTCGTTTAAAGTTTCTCCTACGCATACTATAGGAATTAAGCCGGCATTTAATGCAGCTTTTATTCTTTTGTTTACCGTTTCGTCCGTTTCTCCGAAATATTGTCTTCTTTCCGAATGGCCGATTATAACGTAAGAACAGCCTGCATCAGTTACCATATTTGCGGCAATCTCGCCGGTAAAAGCGCCTTTCGGTTCCCAAAAAAGATTCTGGGCGCCTATTTTTATATTTGAACCTTTCGCTTCATTAGCTAAAGAATAAAGCGCTGTAAATGCAGGACAAATTAAAACTTCAACGTCCTTAACATCAGCTATCTTGCTTTTTAATTCCTTTACCATGGCAACTGCTTCAGGTATAGTTTTGTGCATCTTCCAATTTCCTGCCATCAATGGTTTTCTCATAACATACTTCTCCTTTTTATTTATAAATAATTAATATTGATTTTCTAGATATAATACAAGATTTAATATGATAAATCAAACGACAAACGCTAAAAGCACTTACAAACGTCCGTATGATTTTTTATAAAAATTATTAGTTTGCATTTGACAGCCAATAATATTATAATTTAAAAGATAGATTATGATTGGAAAAAGAATGAAAAAAAATTTTAAAAAATACTGGTTAATGGTTTGGGAACTGGCTTTTTCAGATTTTAGGATGAGAGACCAGGGAACAGTTTTGGGTTTTGCATGGACTTTGCTTTATCCTTTAATTTTCTTTTTCATATTGTATACAATATTTGCGGACTGGATGAAAACCATTAAGGATTTTCCGTTATATCTTCTTATAGGTATGGTCCAATGGAATTTCTTTTCAAATGCGACAAGTTCATCAATATCGTCCATAACAAGATACAGCAGTTTTGTAAAAAGCATATCTTTTCCGAAAGAATGCATAGTAACGGCTTCAATTCTTGCCGTTTTGTTTTCGCATATATTGGAGCTGCTTATGTTAATCGGGTTTTGCGCAGTAATGAAAGGATTTATTTCCGTTTACGTATTTTTACTAATTCCTATACTGATACTCACGCTTTATTTAATAACCGGCGTTTCCATGCTTCTTTCTCTGATAGGAGTATATTTCCTTGACATGGGCAGAATATGGGCTCTTCTTATGAGCATGGGTTTTTTTCTGACGCCTATCTTTTACAGTCTTGATATGCTGTCTCCGGTGAAAAAAAATATAATATTATTGAACCCTATGACACATGTCATACAAGCCTCAAGAACTATTCTTCTTGACGGTAAATGTCCCGAGTTCGGCGGATTGTTGTATGTTTTTGCGTTTGGCACGGTATTTTTGGTTATCGGTTATACGTTATTTAAAAAATTTGAAGGTTATTTTGTAGAAAAAATACAATGAGCATAAATGTAATAGAAACAAACAACCTGTCTAAAAAATTCAAAATAGGAACTAAAGAAAGGCTGACTTTCTTTACGTCCCTGAGATATAAACTTAGCGGACAGTTTCCTGAAAAAGAGCTGTGGGCTTTAAAAGACATCAATTTCAGCGTAAAAAAAGGCGAAATGACAGCCGTAATTGGTCCTAACGGAGCAGGAAAAACAACTCTTTTCAGAATATTAGCGGGAATAATGAAACAAACTTCCGGAACATTTCAAACAACGGAAGAAATTTCATGTATGTTTGAACTCGGTCTCGGTTTTAATATGAGATTTACGGCGCTTGAAAATGTTTATTTATACGGAGCATTACACGGAATAAACAGAAAAGAAATCGACAAAAAAATGGATGATATAGTCGATTTTGCCGAACTCGGCAATTTTATGGGCGCCAGACTGGGAGAATTTTCATCAGGAATGATAGCCAGACTGGCTTTCGCCACAGTAATACAAACAATACAGGGAATCATTCTTGTAGACGAAGTTTTGGCTGTAGGAGACATAGCTTTTCAAAAGAAATGCACGCAGGCTTTTGAAAAAGTTATAGAAAACGGACATACAGTTCTTTTTATTTCGCACGGAATCGGAGACATAAAAAAGATTTGCACTAACGCTCTTTATATTGACCGCGGACAGCAAATTGCTTTCGGACCGTTCGACGAAGTTGAAGATATGTACAAAAGTAAAATGAAAATTTAGGAGATTTCATGAAAACTTTTTTTAAAGATTTTTGGAAATTTTTCTGGGAAAAGAAAGCATGGTGGCTTATCCCAATGTTCTTGGTTTTTTTGATATTGGGACTGCTTATAGTTTTTGCAAAAAGCAGCGCAGTCGTTCCGTTTGTTTACGTTTTATTTTAAAATAAAGGATTTTTTATGGAAAAAGTTAATTTTGTCTGGGATTCTCATTACAGATGCAACTTCAGATGCCCTTACTGCTGGTTTGACAAGACATGGGATGAAATGGATAAGCTCAACAAATATCCCCCTCTCAGTGAAATGATTGCATTATGGGACAGACTGTACGACATGTACGGAGAATGTCATTTAATGATTACCGGAGGAGAGCCGATGCTCTATCCGAACATCATAGAACTTATAGAAGCAATATCAAAGAAACATACGGTAAAAATGACATGCCAATTATCCGGAGACATGTTTACATTCGCAAGAAAATTAAACCCGGAAAGAGTGAGCCTTGACATGAATTTCCATCCGCTGGAAAGCAAACTGGAACCATTCATAAAAAAAGTTCTTTATTTATATAAATACGGATTCAAAGGCGGGGTTTGTTATCTCGCATATCCGCCGAATATGGATAAAATAAAATATTATGACGACATTTTTAAAAAGCACGGAATAGTAATGGCTCTTGCAGCTTTTCACGGAGAATATGCAGGCAAACATTATCCTGACGCTTACACAAAAGAAGAACGTGAAATGATGCTGCCTTATCTCGGCGACATTGACAGACAGAAATACCATCTTGAAGGAATAAAAACAAAAGGTAAATTATGCAGAGCCGGACATATTTACGCTTCGATAAAAGCCGACGGAACGGTTACAAGATGCGGACCTTTGAGCAACAAGCCTATAGGGAACATTTTTGATCCTAACTTTAAACTGCACGACAAGCCTATGCCTTGTGAAGCCGAAACCTGTCCGTGCGATGAATATAAATGGATCGTTGATGAGGAAAGATAACGGTGAAAACAGCGTTAATTAAAGCTCCGTGGTGGGTGAGATACTGCCCCCCTTACATACTTGCTTATTTTTCCACATATCTTAAAAGTCTCGGACACAGTACATTCTGCTTTGATTTGAACAATATTTTTTACCATCAGTGCACCGATGAAAACAAAAAGTACTGGGATAACAGAGATTTTTATTCCGTTTGGGAAAACAATACGTTCACCGATACGATTTTAAAAGTATCAAATGCAGAAAAATCAATCCGGGATATTTTATCAACAGGCGCACAAGTTTTTATATTTGATACTCATACGCCGTCCGTGAATATAAGTTATGCGCTGGCAAAGAAAATTAAAAGCATAAAACCGGATTCAGTAATAATTTTTATGGGTCACAAAGCAAGCAAAGCCCAAATGGCTTATGATTTTGCGGAACAGAATTTTATTGATTACGTCTGTTACGGCGAAGCCGATATACCTTTGAAAAACCTTCTTCAAAAACTGGATGAAGGTTTTAACATAAAAGACCTTCCTATATGTAAAGGTTTTCTTGTCAAACTAAAAGGAAAAGTTACAGACTGCGGTTCAGGAGATTTCGTTAAAGATCTTGACTCTCTTCCCATACCCGATTACTCTGACTTTAGAGAAGATATTTTAAACAACAAATATTCGCAGCCGAACAGGCTTGACTTGCTTGACAGCAGAGGATGCATAAATGCATGCCATTTCTGTTACGAAAGGTTATTCTGGCCCGGATACAGAGCTATGAGCGGAGATAAATTATTTGAACAGATTGTACGTCATATGCGGGATTTTCCCCAAATCAATTATTTTTATTTCAACGGACTTCTTTTAAACGGCAATTTAAAAAATCTTGAAACTTTTTGTGATTTAATAATAAAAAACGGCGTAAAAGTTTCATGGGCGGGGCAAGCCGTTGTCAGAGACGATATGCCTTTGGAATTATTAAAAAAAATGAAAAAAGCAGGCTGCGGATGGGTCGGATACGGCGTTGAATCAGGTTCCCAGGATGTTCTTGACGCAATGAATAAGCGCTTTACAGTTCAAAAAGCCGTTGAACTTTTTAAAAATACAAAAGAAGCCGGGATTTCATTTCAAATAAACATGATGTGCGGATTTCCTGTTGAAACAGAAGAAGATTTCTGCAAAACATTAAATTTTTTGACTTCAGCAAGACCTTATGTAGACTCAATTCTTGCCAGCCAGTCTTTTTTTACCCTTGAAAAAGGAACTTATGTAAGAAATAATCCCGAAAAATTCGGCATAACAAAAGCCGATCATCATCTCTTCTGGAAATCAAAAAACAACGATTATCCTTTAAGATTTGAACGGTATGAAAAGTTTTGTAATTTGGCTCTGAAGCTTAAATATCCTGAAACATCCGGAATAAGCGCCGTTAAGCCGGATAAGTGGTTTTTATTAGGAGAATATTATTTCTATGATAAAAATTATTCCAAATCCCGCCAATGTTTTGAAAAATCATTTGAAAAGGAATTTAAATCAAAAGAAATCTGCAGCAGATTGATATCCATAGCCAAACAGATGAAAGATACAAATTTGGAAGAAAAATATAAAAAAGAATTAGAGGCGCTATCTTGAAAGAACTTAAAGATTTTATATACAAATTCGGAACTTTTATAGAAAAAACTGCCGTGCCTAAAAACATATCCTGCATACCGCCGGAAGAGCTTCATTTTGAATTAACTTACAACTGCAATACGTCATGCATTATGTGCAACTTGAAATATTTAAAAGATAAAAACAGAAAAGAGATAACTTTTGAAGAAATTAAGAATTTCATAGAATCTTCAAAATATTTAAAAGATATAAAATTTATTGTTCTAAGCGGAGGAGAAGCTCTTCTAAGAAATGACCTGGCTGATATCGTTAAATTTTTAAGAAGCTATTATCCGAAAACAGAAATTTTGATTTTATCCAATTTATTTGACAAAAAACTTATTGAAAACAAATTAAACATTATAAAGAAAGAAACCGGTTTGCAAAAAATATCAATAGGAACTTCAATTGACGGAATAGGTAAGAATCATGATAAAATCAGAGGGCAAAACGGAGCTTTTGAAAACCTTGTGTCAAATCTTGAACTTTTAAAAAAAGATTTCCCTGAAGTTTATTTCAGTCTTAATTATACTATTCTGCCTGATAACTGCGATAAAATAGCCGAAGTTTACGACTGGTGTAAAGAAAAAAAATATCATGTTTCTTTCCAGATGTTTGTGCAAAAAGAAGAAACTCTCCAGTTTAAATGGCAGCCTGATATTTTAAATATTATAGAAAACCAAATAAATATAATCACTGAAAAAATGGCAAACGAATGCGGCATTCAAGAATTTAACGAAGATACTTTTTTAACCAACGAAGGGCTGACGTCGCAGTTTTTATCTTTATATTACATAATAAAATATATAGATAATCAAAAACGGTATTTTCCAAACTGCCCGTGCGGAGAAAAATATGCGATGATTAATCCTTTCGGAGAAGTCTATTTCTGCCCTGTTTATAAAAACAAATTTGCCGGAGATTTAAGAAAGGATTCTTTTGATGTTTTATGGAACTCAAAACAGGCAAACGATATCAGACATTTCTTTAATTCAAAAAAATGCCACTGCTGGCTGACATGCACAAACGGACATATGCTTGAAGACGCAATAAAAACAGGTAAAAATTTATATATTGCTCAAAAATTTAAAAAGAAACCGTAAAATGGTTACGATAACGACTCTTATCATTTCAAATAAAAGATATGACTATATCAAAGAAACAGTTTCTTCTTTGATTAAATTTAACTGCAATATTTTTATCGTAGTAAACGGTTACTGCGATAAAACCGTACAATTTTTAAGGGAAACGAAGACCGGATACAAAAACATTAATTTTGTAATAATTAACGAACAAATTAACAAATCAGATGCCAGAAACACGGGTGTAAAAAACATTGACGCAGACGTCATTTATTTTTTGGACGACGACGCTTATATATATAAAGATAATATAAGAATTCTGCAGGAAAAATTTGACAAATATCCCATGATTGGAATTATAGGAGGGCCTAACCTTACTCCTCAAAATTCTACAAAATTTGAAAGAATAAGCGGTGTTATGCTTTCGACATATTTACTTACATGGAAAATGAGCCGCAGATACATGAGTACCGGAAAAGACAGATTAACGGATGACTCGGAATTAATTTTATGCAATCTTGCCGTAAAAAAAGACCTATTCTCAAAATTTAGCGTTAAATTTGAAAGATTGCTCCATTATAATGAAGAAAATCTTCTTTTGGAGCAATTAAGAAAATACGGCGTAAAAATGCTCTACTCTCCTGATTTGGCGGTCTGCCACCACAGGCGCAGTTCTATTCTGTCTTTAGCTCTGCAAGTTTTTTATTCCGGCAAGGGAAGAGCCCTTATGACTTTTTTCATGCCTTCCAGTTTGCATTTTGTTCATTTGCTGCCTTCTCTTTTTATATTCTATTTGATCGCTTTAGCATTCGGAAAAATGACATTTATTCTGCTATTTATATATTTTTTAATTTCGATTTATAATGTTATTTCAGCATCCGTTTTGTATAATATTAAAATATATGATTCCTGTTTGATGCTGCTTATTGCAGTAACGTCTCATCTGTCTTACGGAATCGGGTTTATAACAGGAACCGTAAAAGGAATTTTATGGAAAATAACGAAGCTGTTTTAAATTTTTACGGTATAACGGTATCAATAAAAGGCAATGCCGAGATTACCCGTAAATTGATATCTGACTTTGAATATTTTCTTTCTTATAATAATATAAGCGGCCAGACCGATATATTATTAACAGTTAATCTTCTCCCTCCTCCTTTCGAAAAAATACCGGCAGTACCGGCTTCTATGTACAAAACAGACTCTATAAGTTATGACAAAGACGGAATCCGCTACGTCGATTATCTCGGAAAAGCGCTGGCATTATATGACATAAAAGACAACAAAGCCGAAATCTTTTCATTATCTTTTGATTTACTCTATGAAATTGCATATCTTTTTATACATTCAAGAACGGGAGAAATGCTGGATATGAAAGGTTTGCACAGAATACACGGATGCGCTTTTTCTTTTGAAAACAACATATATATATGCATGCTTCCTCAGGGAGGAGGCAAAAGCACTCTGCTTATGGATCTGTTAAAAAATGAAAAAGTGAAGATACTTTCAGACGATACTCCTTTTGTCGATCAAAAAGGCAACGTTTACCCGTTCCCTGCAAGAATAGGCTTGTGTCCTGACATTGAAACAGATTATATACCTGAAAATTTTATTACGACTTTTAACAGAAGAAAATTCGGAAATAAAAAATTAATAAGTTATGAGTTTTTTAAAAACAGGATAGAAACGAGGCGTCTGCCCGTTACAATTATTTACGGCAAAAGATTTTTTTCAAACACTTCAAAAATAACCAGAGAAAACAGATTTTACGCATTTAAAGAACTTTTTAAAAATTGTATAGCTGGATTAGGAGTTCCTCAGGTTCTTGAATATTTTCTTATCGGCGGCGCCCAAGATTTTATAAAAAAAGCCTATATTGTCTTTTTAAGGTTCTTTGCATGTTTAATGCTGCTTATTAAAAACAAAAATGTTTACTGTTTCCATATAGGCAATGACAGGAATATTAATTCGGATAATTTTTTTAAATTTTTTCACAAATAGTTGTTGTATATTTGAATAACTTGTGTTAGAATGATTGGTAATATGATGAATTTTTATAAATTTATATCTGCTTTTTTCTGTCTGTTTTTTTGTCAAACGGTTTTTTCTCAGCCATTTGACGTTTCTTTTATTGATAACAAAAATTTATCTGATATATCGGTAGAATTTAATAATACCTTAGAACTGAGAGGATTAAAGATTGAAAAGGACGGAAATAAAGAAATTTTAACGGTTCCTTATTATAAAAGTAAGAATAACAGATATGACCATTTTTATTTTTTAGACAGACAATTCAAAGAAAATCTCATTTCAGAAATCAAATCGTCAAAAAATATTTATAAAAAAAACGCTTCTACGGTCGACTACAAAATAAACAAATTCAACATTATTGAAAAAACTTCCAAAGCTAAAGCTTTTGTATCAGTTATTTTTAATGATAAGATAGAAGTGCAATGCAGCATTCTAAACGGTAAATACGGACTATGGGTTCAATGGCCTTCGGAAAAACGCGGGAATAAATGGAAAAAATTATTTCTTATAAAAGATGCTGAATTAAAATATAAAATAGAAAAAGAAATATTAGTCCTTTATCAGCAAAAGAAAAATAAAGGTACTCAATTATGATCGATATTGAAGCGTATAAACGTTTTTTTATTGATATAATAACGACGATAGTCCTGCCTGTCATAGGCGGTATTTGTTTTGTAATATGGATATTTTACTTTTTCCAGTATCCTGTTATTACTTTCCCGGCAATTTTTATAGTTTTTTTAATAATCTATTTTTTATCAGGTCCTGTTTTCGGCGGTGTCTTGATTGCTTTTATTCTGTCGGCAGGCATATTTGCTATAGCAATTGTTGATAATCCTTTCGACAAAATAATGCTTATTTATGAAATAGTATGGATAGTCTTTGTATTTTTCAGATTTGAACATCACCGAAGCATCTATATTTCATCAAAAAGAAAAGCAGAAATAGACCATGAAGTTTTGGACAGAGATATAGCTTTGATACAATCCTCTATTGCCGAAAATGAAAAAAGAAGCGCCGCTCTGCTGCAAAGAATGGACAACTTTCAAAAGTTTGAACAAATAATAAGTTCTCTTGAATCATCAATGAATGAGCGCGATTTGATAAAGCTTATTGAGGAATTAACCGGCAAATTCATAAGAAAAGGCAAATGGAAAACCAAACGCAATCCTAAAAAAGATATTTTTGTCGATTATGTAAAAACGAATAAAATTCCGCTGCTTATAACAGATATGGCGGATGATAAAAGATTTACGTCCGAAGAATATAAAGAAATATCGTCGGTTATAGTGATGCCTATTGAAGTTGAAGGTTCATACTGGGGATATATCGAAGGCATTTCGGTTATAAAGAACGTTAAATTCAATGATTCAGATTTAAGATTGCTGTCAGTTCTTTCAAACATACTCGGCATTATCTTATATAATACTTCCTTATTCCATAAAATTTCTTCTCTTGCGATAACCGACGGCCTTACAGGGCTTTATACAAGATCTTATTTTTCCGAAAGACTGCAGGAAGAAATTGAAAGAGCAAAAAGCAACAATCTTTCCATGGCGGTAGCAATGCTCGATATAGATCATTTTAAGGAAGTAAACGACAAGTACGGGCACATCGCCGGAGATATGCTTTTAAGACAAATTGCCGACATTCTTAGAAAAAGATTCAGAGAAATTGATATCATCGCAAGATACGGCGGAGAAGAATTTACAATTTTTATATCTCAGACAAATGCTGAAAGCGGATTCGCCATACTCGAAGAAATAAGGAAAAATATAGAAAATACAAAATTTTTTATGCCTGTTGAAAGTTATCACCCTATACAAATACGAAAAACTATAAGCATTGGACTGACTGAATTAAAAAATGAATCTACAACTGAAGAACTTATAAAGAAAGCCGATTTGGCGTTATATAAAGCAAAAAACACCGGGAGAAATAAAACCTGTATTTATACAGATGCGGAATTCAATAATGACTAAAAAGAATAAATTTTATTTACAGACCGTATTGGTATTAATATGTTTTCTTATAGTTTTCTATATTCTTAAAGAAAACAATGAACGCTATGTACTTTGCCTTTTTTTATTGCCGGTATCTCTGTTATTCCCGCGCGAATATAAATATTCCGTACACATATTCGGTCTGACGGCTGTTATTTTTTCTCTTATTACTTTCGGCTTTAGTTATTTTGCGCTGATTACAGCCGTTATATTCTTATCCGTCATTCCTGCTTTCCATTATTTTTTTAAACCTGATGAAATTCAGTCGCCCGATTTACAAAAGCAAAATAACGAGTTGAAGTTTTTTAAAGAAGAATTACTAAATGAAGATCAGAGTCTTAATGAAGAAAGATTATCTTTGGAAAAAAAGCTTGAAAGAATTATACAGCTTTATATTATTTCAAAAGATTTAACAAAAAACATTACGGCCGAGGACAGTTCAAATGCATTATCGGCAATGCTGTCTTCAAGAACAGGAATACTGTATTCTTTTGTCGCGGTTAAATACAAAGCAAAAAACCACTTAATAATACAATCTTCTTTACAGCATGAAAAAAGAAGCAAATGGGACGAGGCTCTTAAAGAACACTATCAGGAAATAATAAAGCTTACAAGACCTTCTATTATAAATTCCCTTACTTATATTGAAAACAATCAGGTAGTTGTTTGGCCGATTATAGTTGACAACCATTTTGTTTCCTGCGCTTTTCTTATAGTTGAAAAAAACTATGCTCAGACATATTTGGAAGAAGGAAGCCTGTTTTTGCCTCACTTAATACTTGGAACCAAAAGAATTATGCTGTTTTCCGAACTTCAGGAAAAAGCAAGAATAGACGGTCTTACAGGACTATATTTAAGAAGATATTTTATGGAAAGACTTTATATTGAATTCCAACGGTCAAAAAGATACAAAACCGATTTTTATATTTTAATGCTCGACATTGATTTTTTCAAAAAAGTCAACGATACCTACGGGCATTTGGTAGGAGATAAAGTTCTTGTTGCCGTGTCTAAAATTCTTTTCAAATCGGTCAGACCGGGAGATTTGACAGGACGATACGGAGGCGAAGAATTTATTGTTCTTCTCCCTATGGTATCGGAAGAACAAGTACTGCAAATTGCCGAAAACATAAGAAGCAGCGTTCAAAAAACTAAGTTTAACGAAAACAATTTCACTTTTTCAGTTACAATAAGTATAGGTATTGCAAAATACAATAATAACACAACGTCAAATGACGTAATTTCTCTTGCAGACAAAGCTCTTTATGAGGCAAAACAAACAGGCAGAAATAAAATAATAATAAACAAATAAAAAAACCGGATAATTTTTATTATCCGGTTTTAAAAAATTGAATTAATTATCTGTATTTAAATTTTTTCATAACAGTCAAAATTTCAGCTGAAGTGCTGCATTTCAACAATTCGTCGACAAGATCTTTTGCTTCCTTTTTTGATACGCTTCTTATGATTTTTTTTATCTTTGGAATCTGTGCCGCAGACATACTGAACTCGTCAAGCCCCAATCCCAATAAAACAACGGAATATGTAGGATCTCCTGCCATTTCTCCGCACATTCCGACTTCTTTTCCGGCGGCATGTCCGGCATCAATTATCGTCTTTAGAAGTCTTAAAATTGCAAGATGCAACGGATTATACAGATGAGCGACATCTTCATTAACTCTGTCTACAGCCATTGTATATTGTATTAAGTCATTTGTTCCTATAGACATAAAATCTACTTCCTTGGCAATAACATCCGCTATTACAGCCGCTGAAGGAACCTCTATCATTACGCCAACCTGTATATTTTCATTAAATTGCTTGCCTTCCTGCCTTAATTCCTGTTTTGCCTGCTCCAAAATTTCGTTGGCCTGCTTAATTTCAGCTACTTTGGAAATCATAGGATACATTATTTTTATATTGCCGTGTACTGAGGCTCTCAAAATTCCCTTTAATTGAATTTTAAACATTTCAGGATATTTCAAGCACAATCTTATGGCTCTTAGTCCCATAAAAGGATTTACTTCTCTTCCAATATCCATTAATCCAAGCTTGGATATTTTATCCCCGCCTAAATCTATAGTTCTTATAATCACTTCATACGGCATCATCATTTTTGCAACTTTGCTGTAACTTTGATAATGTTCTTCTTCAGTAGGCATACTTTTTCTTGAAAGATACATAAATTCGCTTCTATATAAGCCTACTCCGCTTGCCCCGTGTTTCAAAACTGAACGAACTTCATCCGGATTTTCTATATTAGCGGCAAGAGTAACTTCTTTACCGTCTAATGTAATAGCAGGAAGGTCCTTGAATTGTTCCAAATATTTTTTATTTGATATTTGTATTTCATACTCTCTTTTATAATTTTCTATTGTTTCTTCGGAAGGATTCAAAATGATTATACCCTGGTTCCCGTCCACAATAACAGGCATTCCCTGCTTTGCCTGAAGAGATATGTTCTTTAAGCCTACAACGGCCGGTATTTCAAGACTCTGGGCAACTAAAGCCGTATGAGAAGTTCTTCCGCCGATATCGGTAGCAAATCCTTTAACCATAACTTCTCTCATCGCTAAAGTATCGGAAGGCGTTAAATTTTTTGCCACGACTATAGAATCAGAATCTAAATCGGCAAGAGTTTTTTTCTGTTTTCCGAGAAGATGCCTGATTACTTTTTTTGCAACGTCTATTATATCGTGTTTTCTCTCTTTAAAATATTCATCGTCTATTAAATCAAATGATCTTGAAATCTTTTCTACTACTTTATAAACAGAATATTCGGCATTGTTTCCTTTCTTTATAAGCTCAAGAGATTCTTTGTTTATTACCGGATCATTTAATATTAAAAGATGGGCGTCTGCAATCTTTGCATAATTCTCACCCAGCATATCATTAAGCTTGGCATGGTTTTCCAAAAGCTCAAGTCTGGTTTTTTCTATAGCATCTTTAAAACGCTGCGTTTCTTCGTGTATCTTACCGGCAGGCACTTCTTTTTTTACCGATATAAAATCATCATCTTCCAGTATAAAGACTTTCCCTATGGCAACGCCTGCAGAAGCAGGAACGCCTGTCAGAATAACGTTTGTTTTATTAGCAGCATCTGTAATGTCGTCAATATTTGTCATATTTCTTCTCCAAATCCTGACATAAACAACTCTTCTATCTTTTCCATTGCATTTTTTTCATCGCACCCGTCTATGCGCACAGTCAATTCGCTGCCGCATCCGGCTGCAAGCATCATCAAACCCATAATACTTTTGCCGTCTATTGTGGATTCGTCTTTTATAATCGAAATATTCGAAGAAAATTTCATTGCCGTCTGTACAAGAAGCGATGCAGGCCTTGCATGAAGGCCAAGTTTATTTACAATCTTTAATTTTTTTTCTGTCATTATAACTCCAGGTATCCTAAAATAAAACTGAATAAAATCGCACAGTAAAACATTATCACAGGCTTAAATTTTCCGAACAAAAAACTCAGCAGAAGTATTATTCCGAATATTAAAGCTTCAGGCATTGTATAATCAAAAAAATACAAATGCATAGTCGGCATAAAACCAAACGATTCAAAATAAAAAATTATCGCCGTAAGTATTATAACCAGACCGATTATTCTGAACATATCGCCAAGATATGAAATCTCAAGCTTGGAAATCAAAGATATCATTTTTTCATCAAGCCTGAAACTTACAAACAATATCCAGTAACGAAATGCCAGATGGACTATATTATATAAAAATATAAATGCAACAGGTGCTATCCAGATGTAAAAAATATCAAAAATATTTACCGATAATATCGTAAGCAAAATTGCTATAAAAGAAACAAAAGGTCTCCACGTCCCCCAAAAAAACGAATCACCGATAGCGGCAATAGGTCCTGACATAACGGCTTTTATCATTTCAGGTTTTTTAACGGACTTTTCATCGCCGTCGGCAATTGATTTTTCCGCATTGATAACCATTGCAAAAATAATGTTAGCCATATACGGATTTGTATTAAAAAAGCCTATATGTCTCAACAGAACAGCTTTCCTTTTCTCTTTATCCGGATAAAGCTGTTTAAAAACAGGATAAAGGACATATAAAAAGCCTATATTCTGCAATCTTTCAAAATTCCATAAAGATTGTATAAAAAAAGTTCTTAAAAATAATCTTGTTGAAACTCTCTTAGCCATGTTATTTTCTTAAAAAAGGAATTTTTATATTCCTGAAATTATACATTACAGCGCCAAAACCGAAAACAGGCAGATAATACCATGCTTTTTTCAGCCCGTAAACGACTTCATACGGCAAAAAAGAATAAACTTGTTTAAATATAATGCCGCCGACAATAAAAAACACAAAATAAGCTATTCCTGCCCTTAAAATAAATAAAAACAAACCGATAAAAATACCTTGCGTTATTCTGTATTCTTTCCCCTGCTCAATTCCTTTTTCTATCCAATGCATTATTTTTGTATTAAAGAGTCTGCCGCCCAAATCCACTTCGCTGTATAAATATGCAAACGGAATCGCAAGAGCCAAAGCAAATATTGCCGCTTCCTGACATCCCTGAAAAGCAGTGCATGACCAAACGACAGACAATATAGTCATCATGGTCAAATCAACAGGAACAGAAACTCCCATAGGAATTGCGTTTATCCACATCATTTCAACAATCAGTCCAAGCCAAAGCCCTGTATATATATCTCCTAAAATATATCCGAACAACGGACCGCAGAAGATAGGCCTTGAAATCATAAATTGTCCGAAAGCCGTTATATCTGCGCTGCATACTGCGCCAATAAGAGATAATAAAATCATGAGTTCCATTTATTTTTTACTTATTCCCGTAAGTACTTTTAAAACGAAAGAAAACTTATTCCCAGGTTTTAAAGAAAATTTATATACGCTTACAGCAGACGTTCCCTGATAGGTTCTTTCATATCCGTCTTCAGAGGTTGAAACCGTTTCTATAGGAACTATCCAAAAATCACAGTTGACCGAACTTTCTATATTCAAAGACATATCTAAAACGTCGTCATATCTTACCCATTTACCTGTATTTTTTAATTCCTGTTTATCTTTTTCAATTTTTTGTGAAAAAGAAAAAACATTTTCAACGCCCAATGTTAAATAAGCTTCCTGTTCCGACAAATTCTTAATTTGATATTCAACTTCATATCCTTCGGCATTTAAAGGTTTTATACTTTTTCTGAGTTCAACAGGCAAGTGGAAATTATCGTACCAAATATTACCTTTTCTTGTTAATACGAGTTTATTTGAAATAATTTCATGTTCATATTCACCGAGGACAAAATCACCCTGTTCTCTGAATTTAACAGGATAAAAGTCATCATATTTTGTGTCGTTATGAAAAAAATGATCAACGAGAGACGCTTTTCTGTACCAATCATATGATAAATGCTTTTCCAAACCTATTTCCTTAACTCTTACTAAATCGGTATGTATAGAAGTTAATTCTTTTGCGTCAGAAACCTTATTGTTTTCAATAGCTTCTTTAAGTTTTTTATGATAACTTTCATAACGTCTTGTTAAAACATTTGAAAGATTATAATTTTTAGACAATATGTCAAACTCAAAAATTGTTCCGCCGCAGGCAGCATCGACATATATGTTTTTGTTTTTATCTTCATATAGAAATTCGTCAACACTGTCACAGTCAAAATCAACCTGTTGCCATACTTTTTTCGGTTTAATTTTCTTATTGTATAAATTCTCGGCTTTTAAAAGATACTCATAAACGGCGTTCCTTAAATGAGGAAGATACAATCCTCCGAAAACTCCGTGCCAATAAGCGCAATTGCACTGACCTGCATATAAAAATTGCTGTATGCTTTTCGCGTCTTTACCGCAGGCATCAAAATTATTTTCAATTTTTTGGCTTATGCGTATCATCTTTTTATGCATATTATTTGATTCTTCATACTTAGTCAAAAAATTTCTCCAAAAGCCTCCTCTTACAAAAGGTTTAAGGTCTTCATTATTTCCTGTTTGCTTGACTAAAGCATCAAAGTTATTTTGCACATCGCTTGGCAAAGTCCACTCGGACATTTCAAAATAAGAATTTGTAGGCAGATATATTCTTCCCGACGGCTTATTGCTCTGCAATACTTCTTTAAACGTAACAGTTTCAACGATATCGGAATTTTCTTCAAGAGCCGTTAAAAATTTGTCAAGCCATAAATTTTCATAAACATGCTTATTTGTTCCCGGCCACATACCGAATTTTTCGCCGTCATCAGCCATCACGACAATGTTTTCTTTATTTTCATTTGCCAGCTGTTTAAAATAATCTATGCATACGCTTACGTCCTGAAAAGGAATCAAATATCTTAATCTTTGGCTTATAGGGAATATATTTATTTTTTTACCCTGATCTTCCGTCGTATAATAACCGTTTAAAGATTTTACGTTTAACCCCGAAGACAAGAAATGTACATCATCCAAAACCGTATATTTTATTCCTGCATCCGAAAGACTGCATGTTAAAGACGGTTCCCACACTCTTTCCGCAACCCATGCGCCTGAACAATCATAATTTAAAATATCTTTTATAAACTGCGTTAACTGTTTAATTTGTCCGATTCTGTCTCTCTCAGGTATAACAGATAATATAGGCTCATAATATCCGCCGGACAATATTTCAAGATTGCCTCCCGCGATAAGCTTTTTTATCTTTTTTATATAAGAAGGATGTTGCTTAATAAAGAACTCCCACAGCATACCGCTGCAATGCATATTCCATTTTATTGTCTTATGCTTTAACATAACGTCAACAAAAGGTTTATACGCAACATCGTATCCTTTTTGAAAAACCCATTCAAAATTGCCTATAGGCTGATGATTGTGAACTCCGAAAATAAATTTAACTTTTTTCATGTTTTATCTTATTATATTTAAATTTTTTGCTTCCGTATTAATATCTTCCGTAACATTATATCTGTCATCCTGAGGTAAAGCTCTCGATTCCAACTCTATTCCTTCCGATATTAAAGTTAAAAAAGATTTTACGTCATTTGCATCAACTGATAAATTTGATAACAATTGTTTTTTGCCGTGAGCAAAATGCATTCCGCCTACATTTATGGAATTAAATTTAATTCCGCTTTCAATCATTCTGACAACATCCTGGGGATTTGAAAATAAAATCATCAGTTTTTCTTCTTCGTATACGTCGTTGGCAAGTTCGCAGCTTGCATCTTTAATATTTTTGATGGATAACTTTACGATGCTTGGAACTGCCATAGACAATAAAACCTGCTGCATCTGATCACCGGCGACTTCGTCAGAAACAACCAAAATCGCAGTTATATGAATAGTTTTTAACCAACCCTGAACTATTTGTCCGTGAATCAGTCTGTCATCTATTCTTACTATTTCAATAGACACTTTGACACCTCTTCTATTTTTTTAATCTCTCAAGCAATAAATCTTTCGCATTCACTATGCTTTTTCTGCTGTCTGCCAAAACTTTATCGGCAAGTTCTCTGACATTTGATGCGGTTCTGCTCGTAAATAACGCCGATAACAGCATAGGTAAATTAACCCCTGTTAATACTTCTATATTGAATTTCTGGCACATAGGAACTGAAGCATTGCACGGAGTGCCTCCCAGCATATCTGTTAATATCAATGTTCCTTTTTCATCGTTTATCTCTTCTAATATTTTTGTTATTCTTTCCTGAAGGCTGCAAAGATTATCGTCATCTATAGTTTTATTTATAGAAAACAAATTTTCATGTTTGCCAGCAATTGTTTCAGCGGTTTTAATTAGTTCTTCAGTAAGACCGCAATGAGATACTATTAAAATTTTTATCATAATTACCTTGCCTTTACCAATTGAAAAATCGTTTCTGCCAATTTTGCAAAATCATGATGAGCATATTGCGTTTTTGACACAAAATTTTTCTTTAATATTTTAATATTATTATAGCTTTTTTTATCAATATAAACAGGTACTGAGCACTTTTTTGCGTATCTTTTTGCTATGGGAACAGATATTTTTCCGTTATTTACCAAAACGACGTCAATCATTCCCGGATAAGAATGCTTCTCTATCGCTTTTATATGGTCTGTAAGATTAAAATCAGAAGTTTCTCCGACCTGCGTCATAATATTGCATATATATACTTTCAGCGCATTTGTTTTCTTAAGCGCCGAAACAAAACCGTTAAACAAAAGATTGACTATTACGGATGTATATAAAGAGCCTGGACCCATAACAACGCAGTCGGCATTGACCAGCGCGTCTATAACTTCTTTTGAAACTTTTGCATTTCCAGGATAAATTTCAACTCTGGAAATTGCGCTTTTGCTTTTTGATATTCTGCTTTCGCCCTGAACCTGCTGTCCGTTAATTAAAGTTGCTTTCAGCTTAACGTTATCCAAAGAAACCGGCAAAACTTTACCTTTAATAGCCAAAACATCGCTTGCATTTGAAACAGCTTTATCAAATCCTCCTGATACAGAAGATAATGCCGTTAAAAACAAATTACCGAAAGAGTGGTTAGAAAGAGCTCCTTTTTTAGGGAATCTGTACTGAAACAGCTTTGTCATTAAACTTTCTTCTTCGGAGAGAGAGACTAGACAGTTTCTTATGTCTCCCGGAGGCAAAACGCCAAGCTCGCTTCTTAATCGCCCCGAACTTCCGCCGTCGTCAGAAACAGCGACAACAGCCGTAATATCGATATCGTAACGTTTTAACCCTCTCAAAAGAGTCGAAAGGCCCGTACCGCCTCCGACAGCTACTATTCTGTATCTTTGATTTTTCATATTAAATACGAGCTATATCTCTGTGATATAACTTCACTTTATATTTGTTTTTTATAAAAAATTTAGCTAATTTTTCCGCGGTAGCAACTGATCTGTGTCTTCCGCCTGTACAACCTATGGCTATAGTAAGCTGGCTTTTGCCTTCTTTTATATAACCCGGCAGCAAATCTTTTAAAAGGTCAGCTATTCTGTGAAAAAACTTATTATATTCGTTTTGTTTTTCAATGTACTTTACAACAGCCGCGTCTCTGCCCGTTTTTGTTTTAAGCCCGCTGACGTAATTAGGATTAGGGATAAACCTTACGTCGAAAACAATATCAGCTTCATTGGCAATTCCGTATTTAAAACCGAAAGACATGATTGATAAGAGAAGCTGCTTTTTATCGGAAGGCAAACCTATTAATGTCCCGAGGGTATTTTTAAGTTCGCCTATAGTCATATTGGTAGTGTCTATTTCCTGATCGGCAACTTTTTTTACCGCCTGCATCATTTTTCTTTCTTCGGCAATTCCGTCTTTAACAAGCAGCCCCAACGGATGTTTTCTTCTTGTTTCAGAATATCTTTTTAATATTGTTGAATCGTCGGCATTTATAAAAAAAACCTGGTTTCTTATTTTGTCTTTTTTTAGTTTTGCCAAAATTTCTGATATTTTATTTATATTTTTGCCGGATCTTATATCGATACTAAGGGCTATTTTTTTATATTTTTTTCTGTCTTTTCTGCACAAGTCGATAAAATCAAAAACAAACTCCAAAGGCATATTATCAACGCAAATAAAGCCGAAATCTTCCAAAATATTTAAAACTTGACTTTTACCTGCGCCGGAAATCCCCGAAATAATTAAAAAATTATTTTCCATTTTTATGTTCATTCATTTCTGCTATTATTTTGTTATTCAGTTCAACTGCGGAAAAATATCCTTTATTTTTTAATCTTTGATTTAAACTGGCCGTTTCGACTATAATTGCAAGATTTCTGCCCGCACCGACAGGAATTGTCAGCTCGGGAACATTAACGCCCAAAATATCCGTATAATATTCGTCAATCCCCAAACGTTCGTATCTTTTTGCTTCATTCCATTCAACAAGATTTATAACCAATTCAATTTTTGACTCGTCCAAAATATTTGCTATTCCGAACATATTTTTTATATCGATTATTCCTATGCCTCTTATTTCCATGTGATGTTTTACTATACCGGAACTTTTACCTATAAGTATGTGCCCCGATCTTTTAGTAATTTCAACTATATCGTCGGAAACAAGCATATGCCCTCTTTTAACAAGTTCAAGCGCGCACTCCGATTTTCCGATACCGGATTTGCCTCTTATAAAGACGCCCAAACCGTAAACATTCGATAAAACCCCGTGAACTTTCTGGGTAGGAGCAAGTTTTTCGTCAAAATAATAAACCAAATCCCCCAAAAGCTGCGCTGAAGTTAAAGCAGTGCTTAAAAGAGGCACCTGAAGTTTATTGAATATTTCCGTCATTGAAGGCAAAGGAGTGAATGACCTGGTTATTATGCAGCACGGGACTTGTTTCGGAGAAAAAATCTTCATTAACATTTCGCATTGTTTTTCGTATGTTAATTTTTGTAGGAATGTATGTTCCGCTATACCTATTATTTGTACTCTTTCGTAAGGCAGATGGTCAAAGTACCCTGCAAATGCAAGCCCCGGACGATTTGTGTCAGGAACCGTAATTAAACGGTCAAGCCCGCCGGAACCTGCAATTAACTCGAGTTTAAAATCGCTTGATTTCTCTTCAAGCAAAGTGCCTACGTCGAGCACTTTCATTAATATGCGTCCTCTTGCTGTATTATCTTAACGATGTCTTCTTTTGTTTCGGCATCTTTTATTGCCTGTCTTAAAAATTTATCTTTAAAAAGTCTCGAAATTCTCGACAAAGCTTTTAAATGCTGTCCGGTAACTTCTACAGGACCTACCAACAAAAATATTATATATACAGGCTCGCCGTCCAATGAATTGAATTCTATACCTTTTTTAGATATACCGAGAACTCCGACTTGTTCGCTTAAAACATCCGTCTTGCCGTGAGGAATGGCAACTCCCTGCCCTATTCCCGTAGATCCGAGTTTTTCTCTTTCTAAAACGATTTCAATAATTTCATCCGTTCTCTTGATTTTCTTTGAAGATTTCAAAAGCTCAATCAACTCAATAATTGCTTCTTTTTTGGTTTGTGCCTTTAAGTCCACGGTAATTGCGTCTTGGCACAAAAAATCCATAATATTCATTTGGTAAGCCTCCTATGGCATTTTAAATATTTATTAAAATTCCGGTTCAAGCATCACTATAGAACCGCTGTCATTTCTGTACAAAACATTTATTTTATCTGTAGAAGCATTTAAAAACATATAGACTCTGTAATTTAAAGAATCCATTTCGACTATAGCTTCTTCTATAGAAACAGGATGAACGTCAAATCTTTTTATTTCGGCGATTTTTGTTCTGGAATCATGCATCGTGTCATAAGAAAAAACATCAGCCTTAACCGCTTTTGATTTTGCAACTTTTAAATTTTCTTTTCTGTGAATTTTTGATATTTCTTTTTGTTTTCTGAGTTGTTTGGAAAGTTTGTCAATCGTTAAATCTATTGATGAATATAAGTCCTGGGATTCTTCTTTTGCCCTGAAAGTTTTTCCTTCTATATAAAACGTTACTTCTGTTATCTGCCTGTTTTTCTCTACGGATAGAATCACATGCGCGCTGACTGCTTCACCGTCAAAAAACTTACCTGCTTTTGAAATTTTCTGTCTTACATAAGAGTCAATAGCATCCGTTAATTTCAAATGCTTTGCCGTAATATTGATTTGCATACAGTTCTCCTTTGAATTTATCTTATTTTTATACCATATTTTCACAAATAAAAGCAACATAAACCAAGCTGAAAACAGACAACATCGGATGCGACAAGTATAGACTATAAAACATAATTTTACAAGACATTATTGTTTTTTCGTTTTCCATCTTCTGTGAAACCAAAACCAGCTTGACGGATTCCGTTCTATATTTTCCTGCAAAATTTCGCTGTATTTTGACATTATTATTTCAATATCCTTTTCTTCGTCGCCTGTATCGGGCTTTTCTATTTCCTGAAAAGTGGCGATATATCTTCCGTCTTTCTGACGGGAGCAAAAAGAAGCATAAACTGGACAGCCGGCTCTTAAAGCAAAAACTGCAGGACCTTTTGCCGTTGACGCATATCTGCCGAAAAAAGGAACAAAAACGCCCTGTCTTCCGGCATCCTGATCAGCAAGAATAGCGACAAACTCATTTCTTTTTAAAGCTTTTAAAACCCACTTAAACGCCATGTTATCCTTATAAATTGTTTTGTAGCCTTTGCCTGATCTGATATCGTCTATCAGTTTGTCAACCAAAAGATTTTCCTGCTGTGCGACTATTACCGACAAAGGAGCTCTTTGCGCAAAAGAAATCGCAAGCAGTTCCCAGTTGCCGAAATGAGCCGACAGTAAGATTGCGCCTTTACCGTCTTTTTTTGCTTTTTCAAGCAAATATAAATTTTGAAAATTTACCATTTCTTTCAGTTGCTGCTTCGACATTTTTTTAAAAAACATAATTTCAACGATAGTATTCGCAAACCGTATATAGACGTCTTTTGCAATATTTATGATTTCATCTTGTTTTTTATCGGGAAAAGCTGCCGAAAGAGAATCTATAATGTGTTTTTTTCTTATCGGTATAAATGTGAACGCCGTTTTTGCAAACAAAACGCTTATTTTTCTTGCCGCCGAAACAGGAAGCAAATGAAGCAGCGCCATAAAGGAAACCAAAGATATGTATTCAATATAATGCTGTATTTTTTTATTTTTTTTCATTTTATAAAAAATTTTGCCAAAAAACTTTCGTCTATATTTACCGCTTTATGCGTACATAGTTCATGACAGCAAAAACAGGAAATACACTTGTCTCTGTTTACGACAGGCTTTATTCCTTCCCCTATCAAAGATATGGCTTTTACAGGACAAGATTTTATGCATTGCAGACACGCAACGCATTTCTCCTGATCAACGGAAGGTTTAAGCCAAAGAAATTTGCCTATATGTTTGCCAATCATTACGGCCAGCCATCTAGGTATAATATTAAGTATTCTTGTGACCGGAAATTTTACATTTTTAAGATCAAATTTATTGAGTTTATCTCCGACCATTATAATATTATGTAAATCTGTATTGCCGAGATTTTTTTCTTTCAGGGGTTTAAAAAAAAGTTTATTTTTGCCGCCCAGAGCATTAAAAATAAATGTATCAAGGGCAACGGTATCGTAACTTCCGGCAATAATGCCAAAATTTCTTTTTTCTCCGTGAAGGCTTGGACCGTTCCCTTCAAGACCGACAACACCGTCGACAAGCGTAAACAAAACTTTTTCCTTAAGCATTCTGTATATCTCAGAAAGAAGATAAGCGAAATCCTCCTGTGTAGGAGCTAATTTATGGTATTCAATTTTCCTTGCACCGGGAATGCAGCCGTAAAAATTTTTTACTCCGCATGTAAATCCCATAAATGTATGGGTTTTCAGCTTGGGAAGATTTATAATACCGTCGCAGTCTATCAAAGCTTTTGTAATATGGATATATTTTATAGTCGGGTGAGATATTGAAACTTCAACTGAACCGGATACTTCAAAATTAATCAGCTCAACCTGTTCCTTTTTTGCCAAATCAAGCATGCCTGTTTGTTTCCATAAATGGTCAACGCCTTTTAAAACATTCCCCGGACTGTCTCCTATAACAGGTACGGCGCCTAAGGATTTTACAAGCCTGACGACTGATTTTACTATTAAGGGATGAGTCGTAACCGCCTGATCGGGAGTATAAGCGCTTAAAAGATTAGGCTTTATCAATATTTTAGATTTAGGCTTAATTACATCGGAAATATTGCCGAGCGATTTTATGGTTTTATCAACAAGACTCTGAATATGTTCTTCATCTTCGTAATTATCACAATAATATGCTGATACTATAGTTTTAAGCATACAATCACCTAAGCATTATTCTGGACTAAAATCTGGTCTATTTCCTTTTCGCTTTCCCTGTTCATTCTAACTGATATAATTTTGGAAACGCCTTGTTCTTCCATTGTAACGCCGTATAAAATATCCGCCATTTCCATTGTTCTCTTATTGTGTGTTACGACCATAAATTGTGTCTTTTGGGCAAATTCTTTTATAACGTTAATATATCTGCCTATATTTGCATCGTCCAAAGGAGCGTCAACTTCGTCCAATATACAAAAAGGAGACGGTTTAACCAAGAAAAAAGAAAACAGCAATGCGACAGCCGTAAGAGCTTTTTCTCCTCCTGAACATTGTAAAATATTTTTCACGACTTTTCCCGGCGGCTGCGCGGAAATATCAACGCCGCTTTCCAAAAGATTATTTTCATCTGTTAAAAAGAGGTCTGCGTCTCCGCCGCCGAATAATTTTTTATATAAGGTTTTGAAATTTTCTCTCACCAAATCAAATGTTTTTCTGAAATTTTCTATTGTCGTTTCATTAATCTTTTTTATAACTTCTTCCAAATCTTTCTTTGCCTTTAAAAGGTCCTGCTGCTGCGTTTGTATAAAAGTATATCTTTGTGAAAGCTGGTCATATTCTTCCTGAGCCGCCAAATTAACCTGTCCCAAACTTTCCATTTTCTTTTTAATTCTGTCTATCTCTTCTCTGTTGACTTCTACTCCGAGATACTGGTCTTTTATTTCGTCAAACGTTTTTCCGTAGGTTTCGCGGATTCTGGTTTCCAATAAATCTTTTTGGGCAGTAAATCCTTTTTTATCCCCTTCCATAGAACTTACTTCTTCTCTCAAAGATTCAACTTTAGTTCTTGTTTCGTGGATTACGTTGTTCTTAGAATCTATTTCATTCTGTATTTCCTGCTTTTTTGAAAAAACAACCTGTATTTCAGTTTCTTTCTGAGTCAATTCGTCATTATATCTTTGAATATTGACGGCTTCGGTTTCCTGCTCTGTCAAAACCTGCTGCAACAGTAATTCTATTTCTGCCGTTCTGTTTGTTTTTTGCTCTATCTGGGCTTTTAAATTAGTTATATTTTCAACAATATACTGCTGTCCCTGCTGCCTGTGTTCCAAATCGCTTTTTCTTCTTTCAAACGATGCTGATATCTGCATATATTCCTGATGGAGAGGTTCTTCCTGAAGTCTCAGCGCCGACATTTCTGCTTCTATTTTATTTAAATTTTCATTAAGTTCGGCTGATTCGGTTTCAATATCTGCAAGCTGCTGGTCTATATTTGCAACCCTTTCATTTACTCCGTCGGCAATTTGTTTTTTTATTTCTTTATCTTTGCCGAGTTTCTCAATCTCGCTGACGGTATCGGCGATATCTGCCCTTTTCTGCGCTATTATCTCGTTGAAATTTTCTATCTGCGCATTTATTCTTATTTTTTCATTTGAATTTTTCTGATTATCAAAACTGATATTAAGTTTAATATCGGATTGCTTGTCTATTTCCAGAGTAATTTTTTCCAATTCCTGCTGTATAGAATCTATTTCCTGCTGCATTTTTTTTATCTGTTCATCAATAAGAACAGGCTTATCGGAAATATTTTTTCCTCCGCCGAAAACTATAGCCTGTCCGTACACTTTGTCGTCATTTATAAAAATTCCCGTCGAAAGAAATTTTCCTACTTTTTCATACTCGGAAGAGCAGTTCAGCAGTTTAAATAATTCAACGGCGTTATCCGTGCTTTGCTGAATTTGTATGGTATCCGGAATTTTTTCCAAAACTATAAAAGTCAGCTTGCATAAGCCGTTTTCATGCAAAAATTTAACGGCGTTTTCAGCCTGCTGCATCGTATCGCATATCAAATAATCAATTTTCTCTCCAAGAGCATTTGCAACTATTTCAATTTTATCTATGTCGGGAGAAATGATGCCGCTTACCGTCGCTTTTATATAGCCTGCATCCGTAAGAGCTTTTACAGACGCTCTTATAGGGTCAGTTGAGTCAAATTCCTTTAATGTGCTTATTCTTCCTTCAAGACCTGCTATTTTTTTTCTGTATTCAATGCTTTTTTCTTTTAAATTATCTATTTCAGTCTCAACATTAAGGACTACCTGTTTTGTCGACGACTCTTTTTCTTCCAATTCAACCAAGAAATTCTTTGACTGCAAAAGAGTTTGTTCATAATTTTCAATTTCCTGCGTTGAAGGCTCTATTTCGCTTTGCATTCTTATAATTGTTCTTTCTATTGAGCCGACCTCGGCGTTTGCATCAGCCTGTTCCTGAAACACGGAAGTTTTTGAATTAATCAAAGAATCTTTTGTCTGATCCAAAGATTCAAGATTATTTCTAATATCATCTTCCTGCTTTTCTAAATTTGCCAATTGTTCTTTAACGGAATTATATCTTATCTCTTTTTCAGAACATTCGGCTTTCAGCCTTTCAACTTCCTCTTCTATACCGTCATCATTTGTATTTATTGTCGCTATATCATTCTCATATTTAAGAATTTTACCCTGCGCGTCTTCTATTTCTATTCTTAATCTTTCCTGTTCGGCAATTAATTCAGCGTCTTTCTGTCTTAAATTCCCGATTTTTGAATCCGCCAAAGCTATTGAAGTTTTAAAATCCGACAACTCTGAATTTAAAGAAACATACCTGTCGTTGTTTTCAACCTGCGTAAGTCTTAAATCTTCAATTTCGGCTTCCAACTGGCTCAGAGAAGTATTTAATGTTTCAAATTCCCTGATTTTAGGTTCCAAATCTTTTTTAAGTATTGCAAGCTGTTCATATCCTCTTGCCAAGTTATTGACTATATCGGCTATTTCATATTTTGCAAGATCTTCCTGGTATTTTTTATACTGTTTTGCTTTTTTAGCCTGTATGTCCAACTGTTTTATCTGGTTTTCGTATATTTTCAAAGAATCATCAAGCCTTGACATATCGGCTTCAATTTTTTCCAGTCTGTGCAAAGTTTCTTCTCTTCTGACCTTGTATTTTGCAACGCCTGCGGCTTCTTCAAAAAATTCTCTGCGGATTTCAGGATTTGCCATAACAAGTTCTTCAACTTTATTCTGTTCTATTATCGAATAACCGCCGCTTCCTATACCCGTATCCAAGAACAAGTCTTTTATATCTTTTAACCTGCATTGAACCTTATTTATAAAGTATTCGCTTTCTCCGCTTCTGAATAATCTTCTTGTCACCGCAACTTCGGAATAATCTATCGGGATGGTATTTTGGGAATTATCAAAAGTTAAAGTAACTTCGGACATACCTGCCGTTGCTCTTGTTCTGGTACCTCCGAAAATAACATCCTGCATATTTTTGCTTCTCATTGATTTTGCTCTCTGCTCTCCCAAACACCAGCGTATAGAGTCAGAAATATTAGATTTGCCGCAGCCGTTAGGACCGATAATGGAAGAAACGCCCGGTTCAAACGTAAGAACGGTTTTATCGGCAAAAGATTTAAATCCGCAAAGTTCTAGTTTTTTTAGATACATTATTATTTATTCCAATGATTTTATTTATCTATTGATAATCCTGAGGGGACAACCCTTCATAAGCTTTTCTCAGTCTGTCCACGGAAATTTTTCTTTTATCTTTTGATAAAAAAGCAAAAATTACCGTTGCAACAGAAGAAAATATCACAAAAAAACACACAGCTCTGTAAAGAGTTTGAGAAATAGATTTATTTTTAGATACCATTACGAAACCTTACATTTCCTGATATCCGATATTTTCAAGACATTTCCGTCATTTCCAACCAATCTTGCCGATATTTTGCAGTCTCCTGATTTATAATACATCCAGTCAAACCACCAATATCCAGAAGCAAATCTGCAAGGCTGCCATTCTCCGCCATTGAAAGATATTTCCACATATCCGTCAAAAGATGCGCCTATTCTGATAACATAGTTATCTCCGCCGATCACTTCGTTTTCACAAGGATGATCGATGATTACATAAGCATTTGAGTTATTATTGTTATTTAAAACTTCTTTTTCGACAGCAACTGCCGGTTTTTTTACGCATGCTTTTTTTACTGTTGCCGCAGCTTTTGTTTTAACGCTTTTAGAATTAGAAGCAGTCTTCGTTTTCAAGCAATCTTTTTCTGAACTTACCTGCTTAACAGACTTCTTAACTTTTTTTGTTACCATTTTTTGACACTCTCCAATTAAAATTTGACATTTAGATTTTACAAACTTTTAACTATAAAATCAATACGAACAATATATTTCGGTCAAATTAAATAATCGAAAATTTATTTATCTAAAAAAATAATTATGCATTTAAAAATCAATTATTTTTTCTGAGTTATAAATAAGTCCGGCACTTCAATTGCCGCAAAATCCACACCGGCCTCTTTAAAGAGCGGTTTATATGAATCATCGGGATATTCGACACACATAAAAAATTTCGATATTCCCGCATTTACTAACATTTTAGCGCATAATATGCACGGCGAATGAGTACAATATATTGTTGCTCCTTTTATATTGATTCCGTGGGTTCCTGCCTGAATTATAGCATTCTGTTCGGCATGTATTGCTCTGCAGATTTCGTGTCTTGTTCCTGAAGGGATCTGCATTTGATTTCTTAAACAGTCGAGCTCCAGACAATCTTTTGTACCGGAAGCTGCGCCGTTATATCCTGTCGTGAGAATTCTTTTGTCTCTGACAATAACCGCGCCGACATGATGTCTTTTGCATGTTGATCTTTCCGCAACCAGCCATGCAAGTTTCATAAAATATTCGTTCCAAGATGGTCTTAAATCGCCGTTTTCAGTTTTCATCAGCAGAATTAAACTAAAAATATACCGTCTTGTCAAATTGAGCATATTTTCATATAATCAGCGGGTTATCTAATTTTATTTTTCGGAGATTTTTAAAATGAACGAGATTTGGTCTTACGATGAAAAAGGTCAATGTGTAGTTGAAAATTCAAGAGAACTAAAACAACCGCTTGTACATATGCTGGCAAACAGCCCTAAATATTTTTCTATCTGCGATAACTTTTTAAGAGGATTCAGCGGCTTTGATTATACAAGAATGTTCGGAGAGTTTGACGGACCTAATTTCCCTAAAGGAAATGCCAGATTTTTGTGGATAAGGGAAAATAAACAGACATGGCTTGTAAACAACTATGATTTAACAAATACTGAGACGGCAAATCCGAAATATGAAATGGGACTCGGATACGTAAAATTTTCAGGCTCGTCAAAAAAAATGCAGGTCAATGTTTCCGCAACAATTTTTGTTCCTTTGGAAGAAATGTCCGAAATATGGCTTGTAGACATAACAAACAACTCGAACAAAGACAAAGAACTTGATTTTATCCCGACGGTTCCTATATACGGCGGAAGCAGAGCATATGTGGAATACCACAGAGACGTTGTAAGACTATACAATAAAAGCAAAATAGACAAAGATATTGAAATTTTGCCCGGATTGGAATGGGTTGAAGGTCTTACCGACCCAAGCAATATCTGCTACTTTATGAGTGCGGAAACGCAAAACGGCAAAAAAGGAACAAGATTTTACTCTGACAGAGAAACATTTTTGGGACCTAACGGAATGTGGCTTAAACCGGATGCAGTATTAAACGATGTTGCCCCTAAAAAACAATGCTGCGGAAAAGAAGCCGTAGGCGCAATAGAATTTAAAAAAGTTACCGTTCCTGCAGGAAAAACCGTAAGTTTTGTCGTTATAAACGGAATAGCTTTTAACGGCAGCGTTGAAGCTAAGAAAATGATAAAAAAATATTCTTATAAAAATGCCGTTAAAGCTTTTGACGATCTAAATAAATTCTGGGAAGAAAGAACAAACAGAGTCACAATAACAACTGCAAACAGTAATTTTGACAACCTGTGGAATACATGGTGGTGCTATCAGCTGTCGATGAGATACTGGTTCGGAAATACCGCTCATCCTCAAACAGATTACGGCTCAGACTTTGCAGGATGGAGAGATTTCTGGCAGGATATGATGGCAGCAACCGTTATCGATCCTAAAGGTCTTGAAGAAAGAACGATAAAGACGCTTGAAGGAGTAAGGCTTGACGGAACAAATGCAACAAGATTTTTTGCAAGAACAAAAGAATTCGGAAGCGATGAAGTAAACGGTTTGTGGTGCGATCATCCTTACTGGACCGCCCAAACGGTAATGATTCTTATCAATTTTCTCGGAGACCCGAAATTCCTTTTCAAGGAAGGAATAGGATATTTTAAAGACTGTTACCAAAACAGAGGCGAGACAAAAAATCCCGACTGGAAAAAAGGATATATCGAAAATCAAAAAACAACGGCAAAAAAGCAATATTCAGGCACTGTAATAGAGCATTTGCTGGTCCAGATAATGACGATGTTCTATGACGTAGGTCAAAACAACCTGTTGAAACAAAAAAGAGCAGACTGGAACGATGCAGTCGACCAGGTAAGAGGCGAGAACGTTACATTCTCTTTTGCCCTTGCCCAAAACTGCAATGAAGTTGCGGATTTGCTGGAAAAAATTGCGGATATGCTTAACATAAAAGAAATCGAAATATTTGAAGAGTTATCAATACTTATAGAAAACTGGAGCAATCAGATAAAAGATATTCCTTCAGACGTAAGGACAAAAACTCTCACGAAATATCTAAACAAAGTAAACGATGCAATCTCAGGAAAAAAGATTAAAATCAAAGTAGAAAAAATACTGAAAGACCTGCGTATAAAAGCGCAGTTGGCTATAGATAACGCAAACAAGAAAGCTTGGAACGGCAATTACTACTCCGGATATATTTTTTCAAACGGAAATCCTGTAGACACAGTATTTAAGAAAAATGCGTTAAACAAAAAAAATCCGACATCGGATGATTTTATGATGATGCTTATGCCTCAGACATGGTCATTGGTTTCAGGCGGAGCTGATAAAATAAACGCTTCCGAAAAAGTCATAGATTCTGTTTTTAAATATTTATTTGATAAAGAAGTCGGCGCTTTGAAGCTTAATTATCCGGCCTATACAAAATTTGACAAAACCATAGGAAGAATAACGGGTTTTGCTCCGGGAACAAAAGAAAACAACGCTATTTTTTCACATGCAAACTTATTTTTTGTCTGGGCTTTGATAAAAAGAGGAATGCCTGATGAAGCATATAAAGTTTTCTCGGGAATCAATCCTTTGTCCCATGAACATTCAATCATAAGAACAGGACCGTGGATACCTGAATATTATGTATCTTCGGATAATCCTAATATTGCCGGAAGAGGCGAATATCCTGTATTGACAGGTTCATGCGCATGGACAAGGTATGTATTCCAAAATTTCTTTTTCGGAGTTAAAGGAGTATTGGAAGGTTTGTTAATTAATCCTAAATTGCCTGCGACAAAAGATTTTAAAGAATGCAGTCTTAAAATTAATTTCAGAAACGCAGTTTATGACATAAAATTCAAGAATCCTTCTTTAAAGAAAAATTCTTCCGTAAAAACTATTTTAGTAAACGGAAAAGAAATCGAAGGAAATATTGTTACGCCTTTTAAATCGGGGAAACACAGCATTGAAGTTACTTTAGCTTAAGAGGTTTTAATGAAAAAGTTTCTGGCTTTTCTTTTACTGTTTATACTGACTTCGCATACCGTTTACGCGGAATTTCCCCTTTACGCCAAATATTTGACAAAAGGGATTGAAATAGTGTCTCCTGACGGAGAAAAAACTTCTTATACGAATGTTGACGAAGTCCCTGAAATACAATACGCATCTAAAATATTTGCTTTAGGCATGGTGATTCTTTCTTTTTACGGAGTAGATTTTACTTTAAAAAACAGACAGGGCTTATTTGTCGCAAAAAGTCCCGTAACCGAAGAATTCGTATTCTCAAAAGTTGAAAATTCAAATAACGGCGCAATTCCTATAATTTTTGACAAAAATACAAAAGCAGAGCTTACGCCCGAAGCAAAAATTTCTTTTAAGCGCGAAAATGATTCATTAACTTTAAAAGTTTTGATGGGAACTGTCCCTATGGAAGTAAACGGGAATAAATCAGAGTTGGCTGCAGGTGAAATTTTTACTTATAAAATAAAAGAAGGAGACGAAAATGCCTTTTAAATTTAACAGATTGGCTGTCAGAGACGTAATACAGATAGAATCGGTAAAATTTAAAGATGAAAGAGGTTTCTTTGAAGAGGCGTTCAAACTTCCTGATTTTAAAAATTTCGGAATTAATTTAAACATAAAGCAAATTAATTTTTCCCATTCTTCAAAAGGAGTTTTGAGAGGTCTTCATTACCAGTTGGAACCTTTCGTTCAGGCTAAACTGGTCAGAGTTATTTCTGGAGCAATATTCGACGTTGCCGTTGACTTAAGAATAGGTTCTGATACATTCGGAAAATGGGTAGGAGCGATTTTAACTCCAAACGATAAAAATATGCTTTTCATTCCTGAAGGTTTTGCCCACGGATTTGAAGTTCTTTCTGATACTGTAGATTTTGAATATTACTGTTCGAACATTTATGCCCCTGAATATGAAAGAGGTATTATATATAATGACTCTTTTTTGAATATCAAATGGCATACGGAAAAGCCTCTTCTTTCTTCAAAAGATTCGGCTTATCCGGCTTTTGAATTCGCAGAGCATAATTTTGAATATAAAAACATAGAAAAGGTTTTTAAATAATGAAAATTCTCATAACAGGCGCTTCAGGACAGCTTGCAAAAGCTTTCATAAAGCATTTCGAACGAAATTCCGGAGATTTTTTATCGCCTTCGGAACAAGATCTTGATATAACAGACAAATCAAAAATCAGTAAAATTTTCAACATATATAAGCCTGATGCCGTTATAAATTGCGCCGCATATACAAATGTTGAAAAAGCAGAGCAAGACCCGTCCGCCGCATATCTAATAAACAAAACAGCAGTATCTTATCTTCTTGAAGAAAGCTCAAAAATAAACGCGAAATTTGTTCATTTCGGAACAGACTATATTTTTGACGGCAAAAAAAACGATTTATATACGGAAAACGACATTCCTAATCCTTTAAACGAATACGGTAAAACAAAACTGGCAGGAGAAAAAGAGGTTCTAAGTTATAAAAACGGTCTTGTATGCAGATTAAGCTGGGTTATAGGAAACGGACAGCAAAATTTCCTTTATAAATTTTCAGGATGGGTAAAGAATAATAAAACAATAAAAGTTTCAAACGATGAAATATCTGTGCCTTGTTTTGCATTTGACACGGCAAAATATGTCACGACGGCAATAGATAAAGGGCTGACGGGACTTTACCATCTTACAAACTCGTCAAAAGCTTCAAGATATGAACTTGCCGTTGAATTTGCCGGACTCATGAACTTTGACAATGATATTATACCCGTTCCAATGGCGGAATTTCCTTCAAAAGTTAAAAGACCTATGTTTACGGCTATGTCAAATAAAAAAATATCAGAAGAACTGAAAGTAAATATTCCAGAATGGAAAGAATCGTTGAAAATTTATTCAGACATGATAAAATCAAATGAATATTGACGAATTTAAGAACCTTTTCCCGTCAGTTAAAGATTTATATTACTCCGAAGTATTTAACGAAAAAAACGAGAGTTTCTGCTCTTTTATGAAAGAAATAAAAGCAGATGCCTCAAAATTTAACAAACAGGCCTCCGTTTTAGCCGAAAAAATCAAATCTTCAGCAGGTAATATTGATATTTTTGTCAGCGTACCGAAATTCGGCGGCGAAGCAAATGAACCTGATTATTCAAAAATACTGGCGGAAAAACTTTCAGACAAATTAAATATTCCTTACAGAACCAATGCCGTAACAAAAGTAAAAAAAACTAAAAAATTAAAAATGCTCGCATATGAAGAAAGGCTTAAAGAAATAGACGACGCTTTTAAAGTCTGCTTAACCCAAAACCTGCATATATGTATTGTTGACGACGTATTATCATCAGGCGCAACTCTGCGTGAAATTATAAAAACTTTTATGAATGCCGGGATTAATAAAATTTCAATAGCCGTTATGATAATTCAAGCGCAGTAAAATAAAAAATTCATAACCAAATATTTTTGATTATGAATTTTTATAATGGCTGTATTTTCTTATTAATTTAAAGCTTTGATTAATTCCCCGGCAAACTTTTTCGCAGCCGCAGGTCCGTTGCCCGTTATAATATTGCCGTCGGTTTCAACATCTTTGGCAGTATAATCTGCTCCCGCGCTGATAAGAGCTTGTGCATCTCCTGGAAAAACTGTTGCTTTTTTCCCCTTTAATATTCCTGAATTAGCCAAAATTACCGACCCGCTGCAAATTGCGCTGACAACTTTGCCTGAATTATAAAAATCGTTTACAAGTTTATGAACCGATAAATCATTGAAGTAAATTGACGATCCGCCGCCGCCTACAAAAAAAATCGCGTCATAATCGCTTACGGATATGTCAGAGACCAAAATTTCGCTTTGAGCTTTAATTTTAATTTTTCCGTATATTTCGCCTATAACGGTGCTTGCCGTAGTAACTTTTATGTTTGCTTTTTCAAGTATGCTCTTAGGTTCAGCATACTCTTCGTCTCTAAATACTTTAGGCGCGACTACAAAAACTATTTTCTTCATTTTTCTATAACTATCCTCTTAATAATAACAGGTTCTGCCGGTTTATCCGAAAAATCACATTCTACGCGCGCTATTTTTTTAACGATCTGAAGATCTTCATTGCTTACTACCTGTCCGAAGATTGTATGGTGCCCGCTCAGCCAAGGCGTAGCAACTTCCGTTATAAAAAATTGAGAGCCGTTTGTGTTTGGACCGGCATTTGCCATTGCTAAAATACCGGGTTCACTGAATTTTAATCCGTTATTTGTTTCATCTTCGAATTTGTATCCCGGACCGCCTGTTCCGTTACCCAAAGGACATCCTGCCTGAATCATAAAATCAGGTATTACTCTGTGAAAGGTCAAGCCGTCATAAAATTTTCTTTTCACTTTTTTGCCTGTTTTTAAATCCGTAAATTCTTTTGTTCCTTCAGCAAGACCGACAAAATTTGCCACTGTTACAGGCGACTTGTCTGCAAACAATTCTACTTCAATATTTCCCATTGATGTTTCAATCACTGCTTTCATCGTTTTTTTCTCCGGTTTTTCCGCTGTTTGTTCAAGCGTTTTTGTACCCTGCTCTTTTGCCACTACAAATTTATCAGAACTGCATGAAAGCATAAAAAACAAAGATGCAGTCAATAAAAAGATTTTCTTCATTTATTACACTCGTTTATTTATGAGCTTCTACTTCAGATTTAATCATTTCTATAAATTTATCTGCAGTCATCGTGCCTAAATCTTTATTCCCTCTGGCTCTTACGGCGACAGAGTTAGATTCCAATTCTCTTGCTCCGACAACGGCTATATAAGGAATTTTCTGCATTGCGTTTTCTCTGATTTTATGTCCTATTTTTTCATTCCTGTTATCAAAGACAACCCTTATTCCTTCTGCTTTAAGTTTCTTTATAAAATCTTTACAGTAATCTTCCTGTTCGGCTGATATATTTAAAACAGCAACCTGTAAAGGCGACAGCCATACAGGCAAAGCGCCGGCGTAATGTTCAAGCAAAACGCCTATAAATCTCTCAAGAGAACCCATTAAAGCTCTGTGTATCATATAAGGTCTTGCTTTTTTCCCGTCTTTATCTATGTATGAAATATCAAATCTTTCAGGCAAATTAAAATCAAACTGTATAGTGGAACACTGCCATAATCTGCCTATGGCGTCTTTTATTTTTATGTCTATTTTCGGTCCGTAAAATGCTCCGCCGCCCGCATCTACTTCATAATCATATCCTGTCTTTTTAAGAGCATTTTCCAAAGAAGCTTCTGCTTTTTCCCAGTTTTTAATATCGCCTACATATTTTTTTTCAGGGCGTGTAGCAAGATAAATTTTATATTCTTTGAATCCGAACATCTGCAGACAATCTATCGCCATCTTAAAAACCGTTATAACTTCGTCTTCCAGCAGCTCAGGCTGGACTATAACATGTCCGTCGTCCTGAGTAAAACCTCTTACTCTTAAAAGTCCGTGAAGAACGCCTGATTTTTCAAATCTGTAAACGGTTCCGAGTTCCCCGTACTTTATAGGCAGTTCCCTGTAAGAATGCAGTTTTGTCTTGTATATCATCAGATGCATCGGACAGTTCATCGGCTTTACGCGATAAGGTTTTCCTTCTATTTCCATAGGAGCATACATGTTTTCAGAATAAGTCTGAAGATGCCCGCTGATTGAAAAAAGTTCTTCGCTTGCAATGTGAGGCGTTACCAATAATTCATAATCATTTTCAAGATGAAATTTTTTCCAGTTATTTTCAATAACCTCTCTTAACATCGCTCCTTTCGGATGCCAAAGAATCAACCCGCCGCCTACAGCGTCATTAATGCTGAAAAGATCCAGTTCTTTTCCAAGCTTCCTGTGGTCTCTTTTCTGAGCTTCTTCTATTTTTGTTAAATAGTCATTAAGTTCTTCTTTGGTAAAAAAAGCAGTACCGTATATTCTTTGGAGCTGTTCTCTTGAAGAATCTCCTCTCCAATATGCTCCGGCAACAGAAAGAAGTTTAAAGAACTGAACTTCTCCGGTTGATTTGACATGAGGTCCTCTGCACAAATCCGTAAAGTTCCCGGACTGATAAAAAGTTACAGTGTCTCCTTCTATAGCCTCTGCCAATTCCTTTTTGTATTTTTCGCCTTTCTCTTCAAAAAGCTTTATGGCGTCTTCTTTTTTAACCGCAGAACAAACAAAAGGCGCATTTTCTTTTATTATTTCTCTCATTTTCTCTTCGATTTTTGCCAAATCGTCAACGGTAAAAGGCTCTTTTCTGTCAAAATCATAATAGAACCCGTCTTCTATTGAAGGGCCTATTGCAACTTTTGTCTCAGGAAACAAAGCAACCACAGCCTCTGCCATTATGTGAGATGCCGAATGCCTTAATGTATCTAATTTATTTTCCATTTTTTCTCTCTGTTATTTACTAAATTTCTTTTTTAACTCATCGAGTTTGTTTTTCAACTCTTTCGGCATTCTGTCGCCGAATTTGGAATAAAATTCCTCAATCGTCGGAATTTCTTTTTTCCATTCGTCTTCAGATACGCTCAAAAGTTTTTCCATAGTTTCTTCTGAAATATCAAGATTTGAAAGATCTATGTCTTCCAACTTAGGGAATAAGCCCAATTCTTTTTCTTCAACCGAAACTTTTCCTTCTATTCTGTCAATCATCCATTTAATTATTCTTGAGTTATCCCTGAAACCTGGCCACATAAACTTTCCGTTTTCGTCTTTTCTAAACCAGTTAACCATAAAAATTTTAGGAAGGTTTTTCGCTTTTTTTTCAAAACTTAACCAGTGTTTGAAATAATCGCCCATATTATAACCGCAGAACGGAAGCATCGACATAGGGTCTCTTCTTACAACTCCTGTTGCGCTTGAAGCCGCCGCAGTGGTTTCAGATCCTATGATTGAAGCTAGAAATACACCGTGCTGCCAGTCGGAACTCTCATATACCAAAGGAATTGTAGATTTTCTTCTTCCGCCGAATATAATACCTGATATAGGAACGCCTAACGGATTGTCAAATTCTTCAGCAAGAGTAGGACAATTATAAGCCGATACCGTAAATCTTGAATTACCGTGAGCTGCAGGCTTATCTGAAGATTTATCGTATTTCTTTCCCTGCCAATCGGTTAAATTTTCAGGAACTTCATCGGTCAATCCTTCCCACCAAGGATTATTGGTATCGTTGTCTACCGCGGTATTCGTGTATATTGTAGGGATAAATTTGTTATTTTTTAAAGTTTCAATCATAATAGGGTTGGTATGTTCTCCTGTTCCGGGTGCAACTCCGAAAAAACCCATCTCAGGATTAATAGCATAAAGTTTCCCGTCAGACCCGACGTTAATCCATGCTATATCATCTCCCAAAGTCCAAACTTTATAACCTTTAAGAACAGGATTTAAAAGAGCTAGATTCGTTTTACCGCATGCCGAAGGAAATGAACCTAAGAAATATGTTCTTTTTCCTTTAGGATCTTCAACGGCAATAATTATCATATGTTCGGCAAGCCAGCCTTCTTTATATCCAAGATAAGAAGCCGTTCTAAGAGAATAACATTTTTTACCGAGCAATGCGTTTCCTCCGTAACCGGAACCAAAACTCATTACCGTGTTTTCCTGAGGGAAATGCATTATAAATCTTCTTTCAGGATCTACTTCTCCGATTGAGTGTATCCCCTTAAAAAAATCATTTGAATTTCCTATTTTATCTATGGCAACTTTACCGACTCTGGTCATTACTCTCATGCTCAAAGCGACATAAAGAGAATCCGTAACCTGAGCGCAGTTTTTTGAATAAGGAGATTTAGGATTACCCATAATGAAAGGAATTACATACATTGTTCTTCCTTTCATGCAGCCTTTGTAAAAATTATTCATTTTTTCCTTGGCTTCGACAGGATCCATCCAATTATTATTAGGGCCTGCATCTTCTTTATCAGGAAGACATATAAACGTTAAATGTTCAGTCCTTGCAACGTCATTTGTATTTGACCTGTGATAATATGCTCCTGGAAAATCTTTATGATTTAATTTTGTAAGTACAGGCTGGCCGTTTATTTTTTCTTTTTCGGCAAGACTGATAAGTTTTTCAGCTTCTTCATCAGAACCGTCCATCCAGTAAACTTTGTCCGGCTGCATCAATGCAACTTGTTCATCTACCCATTTCTGTAATGCTGTTTTCATTTTCTTTCGTTATCTCCTATTATGCCCAAACTTTCTTTTCTTCTGTTATTTTTTCTATTTTTGTCGGATAAATGTCTTCCGTTAATTCCATCGGGCTGAACCATAATTTAATTTCTCTTTCAGCTTCAAGAGGATCAGATGAACAGTGAACGACATTCTCATAAACGCCTTTCGTGGTTATTCTTCCGTAAGCTCCCCTTATTGAAACGGCATCAGCTTCTTCAGGATTTGTTGCTCCGGCTATCTTTCTCATTCTTGCGATTGCATCTTCTCCCTGATAAACAAATGCAAAAACTCTGTCATAAGGAGCTCCGTACATCTTTCCCTGGATATAATCAATAAGTTCGCCGAAGAAAGGTTTATCTTTAAGCTGTTTGTAATGTTCCGAAGCCAATTCTCTGCTGACTTTTACCGCTTTTGCTCCGATAATAGTCAATTTTGCTTCCGAAAGTTTTGTCAAAATATTCCCTGTCAAAGATTTTTTTACTCCATCCGGCTTAATAAGAATTAAAAGTCTCTCTACATTTGCCATTTCTTACTCCTATTTTATTAATTTATTGTATAAAAAAATTGTAGCAATGATTGTTGCTACAATTCGCATAACTTATTTGTAACCATGTTAACAATCAATGTATTATATAAAAAAATATACTTTCTTTGCAATAAAAAGCTATTGTCGATTTTACCGCATGCAAAAGCAAATTTTTATATTACAAAAAAATATTTATTTTTTATCAAGCTTTTTATCTTATATTATTTTTTAAATTAAAAACACTATATTATGCTCGACAAATTAAATAAATTTTATTTTTTTAATTTACAGATATATTGACAATCTTTTTTTTTTTTTGTAAACTTCTTTCTCGTTAGCTTTGAAATGGGCCCGTAGCTCAGTTGGTAGAGCACTTCACTTTTAATGAAGCTGTCGCGCGTTCAAGTCGCGCCGGGCTCACTTCTTATTTATGCCCCCATCGTCTAGGGGTTAGGACACATGATTTTCAATCATGCAGCAGGAGTTCAATTCTCCTTGGGGGCGTATCACTTCTTCTATTATTATGATTATAAAAATAGATTTTTTAACTATCGATTTTCCTTCTCAAGAAATCAAAGACACTGAAGATTTAACATCTTTTTGGAAATCAGCAAAGAAAAATATAGAACAAAGAGTACGCCATTTTGACGGAGTCTTTAAAACAGGTTCTGAAGAAGCCGTTTTTGCAGAGCTGGCTTTTTGTCTTTTTACTCCGCAGTCAAAGGCGGTTTCATGTTGGAAAGCGGTTAATATTTTACACGATAAAAATCTGCTTTTAAAAGGCTCGCCGGAAGAAATATCAAAAAACATAAACAATGTTCGTTTTCACAACAATAAATCTAAATATTTAACGGATGCCAGAAGTAAATTTACAATTAACGGAAAAATATCCATAAAGAATAAACTTGCTTCTTTCAAAAATCCGGAAGACTTAAGAGAATGGATTATAGAGAACATTACAGGCATCGGCTATAAAGAAGCCAGTCATTTTCTCAGAAACACGGGAATAGGTCCTGATTTAGCCATACTGGACAGACATATATTAAAAAATCTTAAAAAATTCGGAGCTGTCGATGAAATTCCAAAAACTCTGACCCCTAAAAAATATCTTGAAATAGAAAAAAGAATGCAGAGTTTCAGTAAAGAAGTAAAAATACCGATGTCTCATATGGATTTATTAATGTGGTGCATGCAGACAGGCGGAATATTTAAATAGGATAAAAAGAATGAACGCTTCGGCTTTTGCAAAAATACCTTACGGTATGTTCATAATAACGTCCGCTTTTGACGGAAAAATCGGAGGACAGACAGCAAACACTGTTTTTCAGATTACTTCAAATCCCGCAACAATAGCAGTCAGCATATCAAAGCAGAATAATACACACTTACTGCTTGATAAAAGCAGAAAAGCGGTTATTTCCTGTTTGACTGAAGAGGCTCCTTTTGAATTTATAGCCAAATTCGGTTTCAGAAGTTCAAAGAATTTCGATAAATTTTCAGGCATTAATTTCACAAAAAACGCCGACGGCATACCCGTTATAGAAACGTATGCAAACGCATATTTTGAAACGGAAATAATATCAACGATGGATGCTGACACTCACACGCTTTTTTTATGCAAAACGGTAAATGCAGTCGTATTAAACGACAAGCCGACAATGACGTACGATTACTACCATAAAGTGAAAAAAGGACTCACTCCAAAAAATGCTCCTACTTACATCGAAAAACAACGAATTTAGTCCGCAGCTATATGTTTAAGAAAAAAGAAACCGCCGGCAAGAAGAGTAAGAAAAACAATCGTCAGCAAATTAAAATATTTATCTATAAAAGTCTGTATTTTTTCTCCGTAAATTCTAAGCAGTCCTGCAACCAAAAAGAATCTTGCCGATCTGCCGACAGCCGAGCCTATAAATAAAGAGAATAAGGAAATTTTAAAAAGTCCTGCCGTTATCGTTATCGCTTTGAAAGGAATAGGCGTAAAAGCCGCAGTAAATACGGTAAGAAAAGCATGTTCGGAATATTTTTGGCTTAGAGTTGCAACAGCTGCCTGCAAATCGTATATTTCTACTATTTTTGCGCCCACAAGTTCAAACAGTTCATAACCTATAAAATACCCTAAAAATGCGCCTAAAACAGACGCTACGGAGCATATTAAAGCAGTCCTGAACCATTTTTTCCTGTCTGCAATAACCATAGGTATAAGCAAAACATCCGGTGGTACCGGAAAAAATGAACTTTCGGCAAAAGATATGCAAAACAAAGCATATTCGGCATATTTCGTTTTTGCCCAATTTATAGTCCAATCGTACATCTTTTTTGTAACTTTTGCAGGATAACCGAAAAATCTTCGCATCATAATGGACCTAACCTTTTATAAAATAGTAAAATATAAATAATGCTATTCCGAAAATAATTCTATACCATCCGAAAATTTTAAAATTGTTTGACGATATAAATTTAATAAACCATTTAATAACTACTATCGCCGATATAAAAGCTGTCACAAAGCCTACGGCTATAATTAAAAATGAATTCATATTAAGCAAATCGGCATTTTTATATAAATCATAAAAAGATGCCGCAAACATTATGGGAATGGCAAGAAAAAAAGAAAACTCGGCGGCGGCTTTTCTTGACAAACCGGAACAAACTCCACCCATTATTGTCGCACCGGCTCTTGAAACTCCCGGGATAAGAGACAGTATCTGAGATAAGCCGACTATTAAAGCAGATTTTTTGTTAATTTCCAAAGCTTCTTTTGTCTTTTCTTCTATGTTTCTGCTTTCAATAAAAAGAATTGCAACGCCTCCGACGACAAGAGCAACGGAAACAGTAACAGGATTAAATAAAAAACCCTTTATAATATCATGAAATAAAAAACCGACTATTGATGCAGGCAGAAACGCTATGAATAAATTTACTGAAAAATTAAAAGATTTTACATCGGAAAAAATATTCGAAATTAAACTGAAAATTTTCTTTCTGTAAAGCCATACAACCGCCAATATCGCCCCAAGCTGTATAACGATTTCAAACAATGCGGCAATTTTATCGTTAAATCCGACAATGTCGGCAAAAACTATTAAATGACCCGTAGAAGATATTGGCAGAAATTCCGTCAAACCTTCAATAATTCCTAAGAAAACAAGCTTAAAAAACAGTATAAATTCCATAATTTTTTCTCTTTATTTTATGCCCGAAAATACGGCAAAATTATAATTTCGCACAACATGTATGCACCGCATCTTTTATATACGGTGCGTTGTATTATATCAAAAAAACAGCATTCAAACTAATTGTCCTTAAATAGAATTTTGTTTTGTGTTAAATGATTTTTTAATACCGGTTTGTATTTAAATGACAAATCGCCATAGCAAGCGCATCAGCGGAATCATCAGGCTTAGGAATTTCTTTTAATCCCAAAATAGATTTAACCATATGCTGCATTTGATGTTTATCCGCAGAGCCGTATCCTGTCAAAGCTATTTTGACGCTTCTTGGATTGTATTCAAAAACAGGTATGTTATTCATAGCAACAGCCGATATTAAAGCGCCTCTTGCCTGACCGACCGTTGCTATGACTTTTGAACCTTTTAAAAAGAATATTTCTTCTACCGCTACAACTTCCGGTTTATATTTTATAATAACGGACTGAATTTCTGTATAAAGAAATTTAAGCCTTTCGGCAAGACAAGTTGACGGATATGTTTTAATGCATCCGTATTCCAAAAGAGAAATTCTGTCTTTTTGCCCTTTAGAAACGACTCCCCATCCTGCCATTGACAATCCGGGATCTATCCCTAAAACTATCATTATGCCCCAAACTTTTCCATATCTTCTTTAGAAATATCAAAATTGGCAAAAATATTTTTTACGTCGTCATACTCTTCCAATTCATCCATAAGTTTAAGCATATGTTCTGCATCGTCTCCCTGAAGCTTTACATAAGTCTGCGGTATCATTGATATTTCTGATTCGGCAATTTGGATATTCTTTGCCAAAAGAGCATTTTTAACGTTTTCAAAATCTTCCACTTTTGTATAAATTTCATAATTGTCTTCTTCCGCAACAAAGTCATCGGCTCCGTTTTCAAGAGCAAGAGTCATTACGGTATCTTCATCGCTGGCAGATTTATCTATTGAAATAAAACCTTTTCTGGAAAACATCCATCCTACGCATCCTGTTTCACCCATGCTGCCTGAATGTTTTGAAAATATTTTTCTTA
>Ga0302243_1000172_pt1 | contig 70535 bp, 53 predicted proteins | sample AAG_UR_Met_MG_FD_193514 | JGI IMG/M metagenome (GOLD analysis project Ga0302243, IMG submission 193514) | Enriched activated sludge microbial communities from anaerobic digester in WTTP, New Holstein, Wisconsin, United States - AAG_UR_Met | ecosystem: Engineered > Bioreactor > Anaerobic >... | reverse complement strand
GAGATCGCCCCAGGACACGTAGAGCACTCCCAGCCTGAAGCACGACGGGGCGTGTTCCTGACCGACCCCCCAGTCGAGGAGTTCGAGCGCTTCCGCTGTTTCTCCCGAGCGAAGCGATATCTCGGCCAGCAGCACGGAGGCCTCGAGGGAGGGCCTTCCCCCCAGCGCGAGAGCCCTTCCCAGCGACCGTACGGCGGATGTCGTGTCGTCGCAGGCCAGACCGGCGCGGCCGGCCATGAGCCAGGCGGCGCCGTCCGAGTCGGAGTTTTCGGCAGCGCGAAGAGCCAGCTCCGATGCCTCCCCGACCCTGCATGTCTCCATCAGGAGGCCGGACAGCTCGAGGAGCCCGGCCGGATCGGACGGATAGGAGTCCGTGTACCGGCGCAGGAAGATTTCGGCCTGTTCCCAGGCCTCCCTGGCCCTGTACACCCTGCCGAGACCCAGCATCGCCTTCGCGCAGGAGGAATCGAGCCGGAGCGCCTCTCTGAACTCGCTCTCTGCCTGTTCGAGGAGGCCCTGTCTGAAGTATGCGTCGCCTATTTCGCAGCGGAGATCGACCCGTTCCCCGTCGAGGTTGGTGGAGAGCGAAAGGACCAGGGCGAGGAGGACTGGAATCATGGCTCCCTCCGGTATTGGTCAGAGCTTATTATATCCGCCGAAGAACTTCTCTGCACGTCCTTCCATCGACAGCGAGGAGCCGAAGATGACACGCTACGATCTCATGGTCATAGGTTCCGGCCCTGCCGGATATGTTTCCGCCATCAGAGCGGCACAGCTCGGAGCGTATGTGGCCGTCGCCGAGGAGGAGGACATCGGGGGAACCTGCCTCAACCGCGGCTGCATACCGACCAAGACTCTCGCCGCCACGGCGGATCTCCTGCACGCCTCGCGGAACGCAGCCCGCATGGGTCTGAAGGGTTCTCTCGAACTCGACTTCCCCGCGGTGGCGAAGCGAAGGGATCTCGTCGTGACGAGGCTCCGGAAGGGTATCGAAGCCAGGCTGGCCGGCCTCGGAATCGACGTCCTCCGGGGGGAGGCATCCATCCCTGCACGAGGCTCGGTCTGCGTCGGAGGGGAGACCTTCGAGGCCGCGAACATCCTCGTGGCGACGGGTTCGCGTCCGGCTTTCCCCGGTCCGCTCCGTGTCGAGGGAGCCCTCTCCAGCACGGAGGTTCTGGCCTGGCGGGAACTGCCGCGCTCCCTCGTCATCATCGGCGGAGGGGTGGTGGGATGCGAGTTTGCATCCATCCTTAGAATCTTCGGCGTCGAGGTCACCGTGCTGGAGATGATGGACGACATCCTGCCCGGGATCGATTCGGACATCAGGCAGGTTCTCCGCAACTCTCTCTCCAGGCTCGGCGTGAAGATACTCACAGGCAGGGCCGCCGCCTCCGCTTCCGTCTCGCCGGAGCTGGCCCGTGTCGTTCTCGACGACGGCTCCTCCGTGGAGGGCGCCGCTCTGCTGGTGGCGGCCGGCAGGATTCCGAGGCTGGATGTCGAGGGGCTTGCCGAATGCGGCGTGGAGTTCGACAGGAAAGGCATCCGGGTCGATTCCAGGATGAAGACCAGCGTCGACGGCATATATGCCGCGGGCGACGTGACGGGCCTGTGGCAGCTCGCGCATGCCGGGTCGGCACAAGGGCTCGCGGCGGTCGAGGGCATCTTCGCCCCCGATCGCGCCAGGCCGGCTCCCGATCCCGACACTATTCCCTCGTGCGTCTTCACCACGCCCGAGATAGCCTCCGTAGGACCCGGCGAGGAGGAGTGGATCCGCCGAGGCGTGCCCATCGAGGTCAGACGGGCCAGATACGTGGCCAACGGACGGGCCGTCGGCCTCGGCGAGACGGAAGGGATGATAAAGCTGATCGCTTCCGCCGGGGACGGACGCCTCCTGGGCGTACAGATGGTTGGAAGGGATGCCAGCAGCCTCGTCGGAGAGGCGCTCGTGGCCGTCAACTGCGGCCTGTCCGCCTCCAGGCTGGGCGAGATGATCCATCCCCACCCCACGCTCACGGAAATATTCATGGAAGCCGGCGAGGATTTCGGACCCGGTGCCGTTCATGGGTGATCCCTCCGCCTCCATCGCCGGCCTTCTGGATACGGTGAGGAGACTGCGAGGTCCAGGAGGGTGCGAGTGGGACAGGAGTCAGACCGTTCAGTCGCTCCGGCCCTTCCTTCTCGAGGAGGCCTTCGAGGTTGCGGACGCCGCAGCCGGAGGGGACTGGGACTCGCTGCGGCAGGAACTGGGCGATCTGCTGCTCCACATAGTCATGGACGCCCTGATCGCGGAGGAGCAGGGCAGGTTCGATCTCAGCGGAGTAGCCGACGGCATCAGGGAGAAGCTCGTCCGCCGGCACCCCCACGTGTTCGGGAGCCCCGAAGGCCTCACGCCCGGGCAGGTCGAGAAACAATGGGAGAGGATCAAGGCCGGGGAGAAGAGGGAGGAAGGAATCTTCGCCTCCGTACCCCGCTCGATGCCCGCCCTGCAGATGGCTTGGAGGATACAGCAGAGGGCCTCCGATCTGGGCCGGTCTCTTCCCTCGCCGGATGAGTCGGCGTCGGAGATCGTCCGGCCGGTGGACCTTGCGGAGGTCTCCGATCCGAAGATCGTCGAAGACAGGATCGGCAGGCTCCTCTTCCATCTGGTCAATCTCTCGCGGTCGGCCGGATGCGAGCCGGAGGCCGCTCTGAGAAGGATCTGCCTCCAGTTCATGGAGGACCAGGAGGCGGACACTGTGGACTCTGGAACTCCGGCAGTATAGTTGAAGTTATGGATATGTCCGTTTCACCACTCGAGAAAGCGAGGTCAGTGTGAAATACTTGTTCATTTGTCTCACTGTGGCTTTGACGGCTTCGGCCGGGATGATCACGCCCAGGCTCGTCGACCAGATGGAAACGGCACGGGCCGACGCCATGATCGACATCTTCGTCAAGCCGGCCGGAGACGTCGACTGCGGGTACGTCGCACAGGCCACGGCAGGCTTCAGCCGCGCCGACAGGCGCGAGTTCGCCGTCTCGGTCATGAAGGCCGTGGCGGAGCAGACCCAGGCTCCGATCCTCGAGTCACTCAAGGCCTGGCCCTCCGAGTCCGTGACGGGTCTGCACACGAACTGGCTCGCCAACTTCATAAGCTGCAGCGCCACCGTCGATGCGATAAGGGACATGGCGAGCCTCGAATGCGTCGCGTGGATCGACTTCAGGCCGGCCACCTGCCCGTTCATCGAACCCATCGACGTCCGACCTGCGAATCCGGACGAGCTCTCCAGGGCCAATGCATGGGGCGTCGACAAGATCGGGGCGCCTGCCGTGTGGGCGCTCGGCTATGACGGTGAGGGCATCGTCGTCGCCGTCATCGACACCGGCGTCAACTACAACCATCTCGACCTCCGCACGCACATGTGGCACGACACCCCTGCCAACCTCCACTACGGATGGGACATGGCCTCGGGCGACGGCGACCCGATGGACGAGAGCGGCCACGGAACGCACTGCGCCGGATCGGTTGCCAGCGACGGCACCGCCGGCACTGTCTGCGGCGTGGCTCCCGGCGCCACGATCATGGCCGTCAGGGTATTGACGTCCGTGAGTCCCGATGCCGAGGTCAACGTCATGGACGGCTTCCAGTGGGCCGTAGACCACGGGGCCGACGTCCTCAGCACCTCCCTGGGCTACATTCCGGCATGGAATCCCCAGAGGGCCCTCTGGAGAACCGCCGAGGAGAACATCCTCGCAGCCGGCGTCCCCCACAGCATAGCGGCGGGCAACGAAGGCCCGGGCTCGGCGACTCTCCGTACCCCCGGCGACTGCCCGCCCCCCTGGCGCCATCCCGACCAGGTCGCGCCCGGAGCCCCTTCGGCATGCATCTGCGTCGGAGCCACCACCAGCTCGGATGCGATAGCGAGCTTCTCCAGCCACGGTCCTGCCAACTGGGAAGCCATCGCCCCCTGGTACGACTATGACGACACACCTCCCAACGCCGGTCTTCTGCGCCCCGACGTCTGCGCGCCCGGCGAGGACGTACTGAGCTGCAACTACCAGAATACCAGCGGCTACACGACGAAGAGCGGCACGTCCATGGCCACCCCCCACAACGCAGGGCTGATGGCGCTGATGCTCCATGCGGACGCCGCGTCCACGCTCACCCCCGCCTTAATTGACGAGATCCTCGAAACCACCGCGCTCGATCTCGGAACCTCCGGCAAGGACAACACCTACGGGGCCGGACGCATCCAGGCTCTCCAGGCGGTCCAGGCAGTCATCTACCACGGTATCGGCGGCGGGTCCGGCTCTTCCTCCATGACCACTCCCAGCCTGCTGCTCTCATCCGCCATGCCAAACCCCGTCTCCACGACGTGTGCCTTCAGCCTCTACATGGCGGAACCGGGTGCTGTGAACCTGTCGGTCTACGACATACACGGGAGGAAGATCGCCCTCGTGACCGAAGGTGAGATGGGCTCGGGCAACCACACGATCGAGTTCGTCGTCCCGTACGGACTCGGCAACGGAGTCTACTTCCTGAGGGCCTCCGGCTGCGGCTCTTCAGCCACGAGCAGGTTCACCGTCATCAAGTAGGTTTAACCGTATTCAGTCAAGGAAGGCGCCCGGTCCGGCCGGGCGCCTTCTTCGGAGAAGGGCTCGATGGACTGGAAGCTCCTCCTGACGGTTTTCGGCACCGTGTTCCTGGCCGAGATCGGGGACAAGACTCAGCTTGCCACCATGCTCTACGCAGCCGGAGACGGCAGGAAACTGACCGTCTTCATCGGTTCGGCAACGGCCCTCGTGGTCGCCTCCGCGATCGGAGTCCTGGCTGGAGCGGCCCTGTCCCGGTTCGTGCAGGGGAGGACCCTGTCGGTGCTGGCCGGCATAGGCTTCATCGTCGTAGGTGTGTGGGTTCTGATCAAACCCTGACCGGCTTGTGCAGGCTGCCTCGCCGACTAATGTTAACTCGTCCGATGGAGCATGGTTTGAACCCCGCGCGGGATGAAGGGCCGGGTAATCCACCGGTCTGACCGTACAGGGACGACGGAGGGTCTATGCTGAATCCATGGTTCTGGCTGGCGCCGGCAGGTTCCGTTCTCGCGCTGGTGGTCGCCTGGATCTTCTACAGGAACATGATGGCCCAGGACGAGGGCACCCCGAGGATGGCTGCAATAGCGCTGGCGGTACGCAAGGGCGCGATGGCATACCTCCGGCAGCAGTACAGGGTCGTCACGGTCATCTTCATTTGCCTAACGGTTCTCTTCGCCTTCATGGCATATGTGCTGAAGGTCCAGAACGGATGGGTTCCGTTCGCCTTCATCACGGGCGGCTTCTTCTCGGGTCTCGCCGGCTTCTTCGGCATGAAGACCGCCACCTATGCATCGGCCAGAACCGCCAACGCCGCCAGACAGTCTCTGGACAGGGGTCTCAAGCTGGCATTCAGGAGCGGAGCGGTCATGGGGCTGGTGGTCGTCGGGCTCGCCCTGCTCGACATCTCGGGCTGGTTCCTGATCCTCAACAGGTTCTATCCCCCCTCCGATCATCCGAACTCCCTGGTAATCATCACGACCACGATGCTGACGTTCGGGATGGGCGCCTCGACTCAGGCGCTGTTCGCAAGGGTCGGAGGCGGGATCTTCACCAAGGCCGCCGACGTGGGCGCGGACCTGGTGGGCAAGGTGGAGGCGGGCATTCCGGAGGACGACCCGAGGAATCCTGCCACCATCGCGGACAACGTGGGGGACAACGTCGGCGATGTGGCGGGGATGGGAGCGGACCTGTACGAATCGTACTGCGGCGCGATACTCGCTACGGCAGCGCTGGGAGCTACGGCCTTCCAGGCGGCGGGCGGCGCGGCACAGATGAACAGCGTTCTCGCCCCGATGATCATCGCGGGCATGGGAACCATCCTGTCCGTGATCGGCATGCTGCTGGTCAGCACGAAGGAGGGGGCCACGCAGAAGCAGCTTCTCGGCTCCCTCGCGAGGGGGGTCAATTTCAGCTCCGCGCTGATCACTGTCGTCTCGGCTGTCGTGCTGAACCTCCTGGGGCTCCCCAACGCCTGGGGCATATGGGGAGCGCTCGTGACCGGCCTGGCCGTGGGCATAGTCATCGGGAAATCCACGGAGTACTACACCTCGCACGGGTACAGGCCCACCGTTTCGATCGCCGAGCAGGCGAAAACGGGGCCCGCTCCCGTCATCATCTCGGGTCTCGGAACCGGATTGATCTCGACCGCCATCCCCGTCGTCATGGTGTCGATCGGGACGATCCTGTCCTTCCTCTTCGCGTCGGGATTCAGCTTCGGCAACCTGCCCATGGGCCTCTACGGCATAGGCATCGCGGCGGTCGGAATGCTTTCCACCCTCGGCATCACCCTGGCCACCGACGCCTATGGTCCGATAGCCGACAACGCCGGGGGTAACGCCCAGATGGCCGGCCTGGAGAAGGAGGTCCGCGAGCGCACGGACACCCTCGACGCGCTGGGCAACACCACAGCGGCGACCGGCAAGGGCTTTGCGATAGGATCGGCGGCTCTGACGGCCCTGGCCCTCCTGGCCTCCTATCTGGAGGAGGTCCGGATAGGGATGGAAAGGGCGGGCATCACGATTGTCGAGATCGGAGGCAGATCTGTAGCCACCGCATCGGCCACGCTCCAGGAGCTGATGACTCACTTCGACGTGCACCTAATGAATCCGCTGGTCCTTGTGGGCGCGTTCATAGGCTCCATGATGGCGTTCCTGTTCTGCGGGCTGACGATGCAGGCAGTGGGCAGGGCCGCCGGCCGCATGGTCGAGGAGGTGCGCAGGCAGTTCTCTGAGAAACCCGGGATCATCGAGGGCAGGGACGAGCCAGACTATGCCAGGTGTGTCGCCATATCCACCCGAGGCGCCCAGCGCGAGATGATCCTGCCGGCCGCCCTGGCCATCCTGGTGCCGGTCGTGACCGGGATAGTGCTCGGCGTAGGCGGGGTCATGGGCCTTCTGCTCGGTGGAGTGGCGTCAGGCTTTGTTCTGGCGATCTTCCTCGCCAATTCTGGCGGCGCCTGGGACAACGCCAAGAAATACGTCGAGGAGGGCAACCTGGGAGGCAAGGGCTCCGAGGCTCACAAGGCCACCGTCATAGGCGACACCGTGGGCGACCCGTTCAAGGACACTTCCGGACCGAGTCTCAACATCCTGATAAAGCTGATGAGCATGGTCTCGATCGTGATGGCGGGCCTCACGGTGACGTTCCATCTGTTGTAGGTCTTTTGTTCCGATGTGCGGAGGGGTGGCCGGAGGCCGCCCCTCTCCCGTTCTGCATCCGCCTCGGATCCATGCCTGAAACCACTCCGCGAGTCGCTCGAACTCCGGGCCGTCGCCGGGCCGGCTCCGGAGCGAAAGGAGTCAGCCGCAAGACGGCGGCGGGGTGAAGACCGGCGCCGACCTGCTGGGGTTCCGTCAGAGGGATTGCTGCATGGTAATTCCCGGGTCGGCTTGACAAACCACCGCGTCAGGCCTTAACTAACACTTCTTCTGAAGGAGGTCGTTGTGTCCGGCGGCGGATTGATGTCTCGTCTCGGGATCGTGGGCGAGCTGCTGGCGTTCCTGTGGAGCAGGAAGCTCTACTGGATGATCCCGATGGTCTTTGTGCTGCTGCTGGTCGCGGCGCTGCTCATATTCGCGCAGGGCTCCGCCGTGGCGCCCTTCATCTACACCCTGTTCTAGTCCCGGGGGCTCGAAGCGTGACGACAGTTCTGACAATCCTGCTTGCGCTCGCGGGATGGTCCGCGGGCGCCGCCGCCTGGGCCGGCGTAAGAAGGCTTCCGGTGCCTGATGCCGTCGACCTCGCGGGCATCCCCGTCCTCTGGTCCGTCCTGCTCTTTGCGCCCGGATACGACCCCGGTCGCCTGGCTGCGGCGGGCGTCGCACTGCTGTCGGGATTCCTGTGCGGAAGCGCCTCGTGTGTCGTGTTCCGATCGAAGTATCCGGCTGCCCGCGTGGAGCCTGCGGAAGCCGCCGGTCCCGCCCGGAGGGCATGGGCGGCCTGGAAGAGGTTCGCCCACAGGATGGGCGGCTTCCAGGGCCGCGTGCTGCTGGGTTTCTTCTACTTCACCGTGTTCGCTCCGTTCGGCATCCTGCTGCGCCTCGCCGGAGATCCCCTGCGAAGACGCGCCGGCGCGGCTTCCGGCTGGGTGCCCAGGCCCCCGTCGGGCCGAACGGGCGAAGAATGCCTCAGGCAGTACTGAGAGGCCAGTCGTGAACATCCTTGGATTGAGCTGCTACTATCACGATTCCGCAGCCGCCCTTCTCTCGGACGGACGGCTGGTCGCCGCGGCGCAGGAGGAGCGCTTCAGCAGGATCAAGAACGACGAGGGGTTCCCCCGCAGGGCGATCTCGTTCTGTCTCTCCCGCGCCGGGATCGAGGCCGCGGATCTCGACTGCGTGGTCTTCTACGAAAAACCGCTCGTGAAGTTCGAGAGAATACTCACATCCTCCCTGGCAACCTTCCCGATGTCGCGGAAGAGCTTCACCGAGGCCATGGTCAACTGGTTCGACCAGAAACTCTGGATCAAGTCCCACATCCAGAGGGAGCTGGGAATCGACCCCGGCAGGATCATGTTCGTCGACCACCATGTCGCACATGCCGCCAGCGCCCTCTTCTCCAGCCCCTTCCACGACGAGGACACCGCGCTGCTGACCATCGACGGGGTGGGGGAGTGGACGACCACGGCATCGGGGGTCGGCAGGAACTCGCGTGCGGCGGATTGCGGAAGCTGGATCAGGCTGGACAGGGAACACAGGTTCCCGCACTCCATCGGGCTTCTATACTCCGCCTTCACTGCGTTCCTGGGCTTCCAGGTCAACGAGGGCGAGTACAAGGTGATGGGCATGGCCCCATACGGGGAGCCCAGGTTCCGCGACCTCATCCTCGACAGGATCGTGCGGATCCACAGGGACGGCAGCTTCACCCTGGACATGGACTACTTCGAGTATCACAGGTCGGCCGGGAGGAGCTTCTCGCACAGGCTCGTCGACCTCCTCGGTGAGCCGCGGAGACCCGAGGCCCCCTTCATCACCGTCATGACCGATCCCGGAACGGCCAGTCCGTCCGATCCTGCCGTAAAGTCGAGCCAGCATTACGCGGACGTAGCCGCGAGCATCCAGAAGGTGACGGAGGAACTGATCCTGGGGCTTGCCGGGAAGCTCAGGGAGGACACCGGCGCCAGAACCCTCTGCATGGCCGGAGGCGTAGCCCTGAACTCGGTGGCCAACGGTATCGTGCAGAGAGAGGCCGGCTTCGACGAGGTTTTCATCCAGCCCGCCGCGGGGGATGCGGGGGGAGCGCTGGGAGCCGCGCTCTACGCCTGGCAGGTCATCTTCGGCAAGCCCGGCGCGTTCGTCATGGAGAACGCGTACTGGGGGGCCGAGTACTCCGATTCGGAGACGGCGGCCTCCCTGCGTGAGTCCGGCCTGCCGTTCACCGAGATGGACGAGGACGCCCTGATCGACCGCACGGTGGACGCCCTGATCGGTGGAGCCGTGATAGGCTTCCACCAGGGAAGGTTCGAGTGGGGGCCGAGGGCCCTCGGCAACCGCTCCATCCTCGCCGATCCCCGCGATGCGGCCATGAAGGATACCATCAACCGCAAGATCAAGTTCAGGGAGCCGTTCCGGCCGTTCGCCCCCGTCCTCGCCGAGGAGGACGCCCCTGTCTATTTCGAGGAATTCGACGGGTCGAAGCTCAACTATCCGGCCAGGTTCATGCTGACCGTCCACCCGTGGAGACAGGAGCATGCCGACCTCGCCCCGGCGGTGAACCACATGGGAACGGGGAGGCTCCAGACCGTGCGCAGGGACTGGAATCCACGATACAGCGAAGTCATACGCAGGTTTGGAGAGGCCACCGGAGCCAGGGTGATTGTGAACACGAGCTTCAACCTCAGGGGAGAACCGATCGTAAGCAGCCCTTCGGATGCGCTCAAAACCTTCATGGCTAGCGGCATAGACAACCTCGCGATGGGCGGTTTCTGGGTCTCGAAGTGATCCGTTCCCGGATCGGAGGAGGGGGGAACACGGGCTAGACCCCGGCTGTCGACTCGGTTAGTATCGAGGCGTAGTGTTTCCGCCAACGGATTGTCTGCACGCTGGAGGGGAATGGCAGAGAACTGGATCGACCTTCTCGGAAGGGATCTCGATAGACTGGCAGCCCGCGATCCGTTGTCCCATCCCGTGCAGCAGCTCCTTCCCGGCGAAAGGCGTGAGATCGCCGTCCTCTTCCTCGACCTTGCAGGATTCACCGCTCTCTCCGAGAAACTCGACCATGAAACGCTCCACAGGATATCGACGGGCGTCATGCGCGCTCTCTCGTCCCGGGTGGAGGCCGACGGAGGCATAGTCGACAGGTTCGAGGGCGACCGCATGATGGCGCTCTTCGGCTCTACCGTCTGCAGCGAAAACGACTGTGTCAGAGCCGTTGCCTGCGCTCTGCGTCTCATCGATTCTCTCAAGGAGATCAGCTCGGTCATGGAGAAGCACGGCTTCAACCTGTCCGGGAGGGTGGGGCTCAACTACGGCCCCGTCACGCTGGCGCCCGATCCATCGGGTCATCTCACCGTGCTGGGCGACGAAGTCAACGTCGCGTCCAGGCTCGAACAGGCCGCGGAGCCGGGCACGGCTCTCGCGACTTCCCGCGTGCGTGAGGAGTGCGGCGATCTCTTCGAGTGGGAGGACCTCGGAGAGATGATGATCCGAGGCAGGGTCAAGCCTGTCAGAACCTACAGGATCGCCGGCCCCGGACGCCTCCAGACGGCAAGGATCAGGAAGGCGTCCCGCCTGCCCGAGCCCGTGCTGACAGGGCGCTCCGCCGAACTCGCCGTCTTCTCGGACTTCCTGGCGACCCCCCTCGATCCGCCCCTGAACCCCCGCGGCGGTGTCCGCCATCGCCTCTGCCTCATCGGCGGCGATGCAGGCTCCGGGAAGAGCCGGCTGCTCCGCGAGCTAGTTGCAACCGTCCGGATGAAGCGCCCCGGCATCTCGATCCTCGAGGGCAGAGTGTTTCCCTTCGGCTCCAGGCCATACTCGTACTGGACCTCTCTCCTCTCTTCCCCCTCCGTGGCGGAAGGACAGGGTTTCCCCGATCCGTCGCAGCTTCTCTCGATGCTGAAGGGAAGAGTCACGGACGCCGGCGACATGGCGTTCTCTCACGAGGACGTCTGCCGGGCGATAAGGGATTACGTGCTCAACGCCTCGAAAACCGCCGGGGAAATTCTGTTCGTCGCGGACGACTGTCAGTGGCTGGATCAGGCCTCCATGGACGCTCTGGAGTTCACCCTCGCCAACTGCGACTCCCCCGAAGGCATGGTCGCGCTCTGCGCCGGGCGCCCCTCCGGGGAGTCGGAGGCCACGAGGCCTTCGGTTCACGAGAACTACGCCGCCGTATGCAGGATCGACCTGAATCCCATGCCTGACAAGGATATCTGTTCGATACTCGCTTCCATGCTCGATTACGACTCCTGCGACGAGCTCTCCGAGGATCTCAGGCGCTTCGTCGTACGCCGGGCCGGCGGCAACCCCCGGTTCGCACGGGAAATACTGCTCGATCTGATCGAAACCGGAGTGATGGAGGAAACGGGGGGCGGATGGCTCCTGCGCTCCCCTCCGGAGGAGGGACGCATCCCCTTGTCGCTCTCGGGCGCTGTCAGATCGAGAATCGACCGGCTGCCCACAAGGCTCAGGAAGGCTCTGCAGATATCTGCAGTCCTCGGATTCGAGTTCCCGGCTGATATCTACGCGTCCACCGCCGTGAGGCTGGGCCAGTCGGACCCTGCGACCGACCTGAAGGATCTCGCGTCTCTCGGGATTCTCTCCTGGCAGATCGTGGACGGAGTCGAAACCGTGCTGGCGAACGACGAACTGTCCATGAAGGCGGCCTATGACGGCCTTCTCTTCCAGAACAGGACGCTCGTACACAAGTGTGCGGCGGAGGTTCTCGTCGCATCCGCCGAGATCCGGCAGGGGGAAGCCGGCATGGTGGCCAGGCACCTGTCCGGGGCCGGGGATTACGACGAGGCATCCAGGTGGGCCGTCCGGGCGGCCCTCGAAGCGTCGGAGTCGATGCAGCACGGTACGGCGGCGAAATGGGCCTCGAACGCTCTAAAATGGCTCAAGGGGCTGCCAGACGGAGAGGAGAAGACGACGCTCAGGCTCGAAGCGCTTCGGATCATCCGCGAATCCTTCAAGGGCACGAGCCGTTGCGAAGGACTCGAGGAGGCTCTGCTGGAGGAGATCGAGCTGGCAAGGGAGATGGAGATGCCGGGAAGGGCCGGCATGGTCCTGCAGATCCTCAGCAGGCTGAAATTGTTCCAGGGAAAGGCCGACGAGGCGGAGAGCCTGTGCGCGGAGGGTCTCGCCGCCGCAGCGGTGGCCGGGGACACGGAACTGGAAGCGGCTCTTCTGACCGAGAAGGCCCTCCAGTGGACAAGAAGCCGTACCGAAGCCATCGAACTGTTCAAGAGAGCCTACAGCCTCTTCGAGAAGACCGGGCGCGTCGATGCCATGTCCAAGGTCTACAATAATATAGGAACTATCCTCATCAGTTCGGGGAATCTCGCTGGAGCGGAGCCGTTCCTGAACAAGGCGCTCACCCTGGTGGAAGGCACCCGCTTCCCGGGCGTGAAGGCCCAGGCGCTCGTAAAGCTGGGCATTCTCGACGGGATGTCGGGGCGGTCCGATTCCGCGATCGAGAAGCTGCAGGCTGCACTGGCCCTGCAGGAGAGCACGGGGGAGCGCAGGGACCAGGGAGTGACCCTTAACAACCTCGGCAAGTGCTTCATCGACACGGGCGATTTCGACGGAGCCAAAAGGGTTCTGCGGCAGGCCCTGATGATTCACAGGGAGACCGGGAGCCAGGTCAACGAGGGCAAATCGCTCGAGAACCTGGGCTGCATCTATCTTCGCGACGGAGATCTGAACAGGGCGAGGCTGCACCTCGAGGATTCCCTGAGGCTGTTCGAAGCCGTCCGTTACCCGTACGGAAGGATCAGCTCCGGCGCCTTCCTCGGCATGGTGGAGGCCGAGGCCGGTTCCATCGACGCTGCCGTGGCCCTCTACGGCACCGTGCTCTCGATCACCATCGAAATGAAGATCGCATACCCCGCCTCGGAACCTCTGAAGGAACTCAGGGATCTGTTGATAAGGAAGGGCGTCCCGGAAGGCGACGTCCCTCTCCCTCCCGGCTGCCCTCCAGACTGACGCCTGTCCGGAGCGCGTCTCCGGAACCAGCCTCCCGATCCGCAGGAAACGTGAAGCTCGGCTGCGAACCGGTGCGGAAGATCCGAGGGGTCGTTCCTGATTCGGAGGTGAAGACTCGTCAGCGCCGGGAGGCCGTGTGCGGGGGCCGTCGGACTCCCGCACCCGCATCGCAGCCCAGCATGAGCAGACCCATGATGAAGTCGGTCTGTCCGAAGTCCTCTCTTACGAAGGAGCTGTCGACGCTGTCCATGAGCCTGCCGATCCTGCGGCACGACTCTTCCGCGAGGGCGGCCGATTCGCTTCCGTAACCGAGGTCCCGCAGGCACCTGGCCTCGAACCATGCCGCTTCGAGGTCGGCCAGGGAGTCATTGGGCGAGTAGAGCGATCTGGCCAGCCTGATATGGTCCAGCGCCTCGTTGAGGGTATCCGGTCCCTCCACCGCACTTGCCTGGTACTCTACGACTCCCTTGCAGAAGGACAGATCGGCGTGGAGGCGTCTGCCCGCACGGGCGGGGACGCCAACGGCATCGAGCGATTCGAGGAGGGCCCTGGCCTGGGCGTGGCTTCCCAGCGAACCCAGTATCCTGGCGGCATTCATGCTGCACACGAGCGAACTCCTGGCGTCACCCAGCCTGTTTGCGCTCTCCAGCGCGGCGCTGAAGCGTCTCAGAGCGGTCTCCTTCTCTCCCCTGTGGAGTTCGGCGAGACCTGTGATGATCTCGGAATCGACACCAAGAGCCGGGCAGCCTACCTTCTCCGCCAGCAGGGCGGCCTTCTCCGTAAAGCTCTCGGCGGTCTCGACCTGGTTGAGAGACATGTGTACGGAACCGAGCCCGGCCCAGACGCCGGCCAGGCCCTCCATGTCGCCGGACGCCCTGGCTGTCGAGCCGGCATTCTTGAGTATCCTGTAGCGCTCCTCCCATGCTCCTCCCGGAGCCATGATCCAGGACAGAGCGGACAGAACCTTCACCTGTTCGCGGGCATCCCCTGATTTCTCCGCGATTTCGAGCGCCTCGTTGCACATTCCGATCCCGCTGGAAGGATCGCCGTCGGCGGCCAGGATCGTTCCGTAGACGCGGAGGAATTCAGAGCGGAGACGGCTGCTCCCAAGGCCCTCCATGCCGCCCTCCATCCATCCTTCCACATCGGAGAGCAGGCCCGCCGCCTCCTTCGTGTGACCGGTGGAATGCATGAGCTGTGCGAGCGCCACCCTGCTCGTCATCGTTACTTCCGGGCTGGGGGACGGAAGAGCCTCCATCCTGTCGAAACAACCCTTTGCCGAGGCGAAGTCGCCCGATTCGATGAGGCACTTGCCAAGCAGAAGGAGCGGCTGGAACGATTCCTCGGGTGTCGCCGACATGGCGGCCGCAGTCCGGAATCGTTCGATGGCATAGGTTCTCCGGCCGTGCCGCCTGGCCAGTTCGCCCAGGTCGAGGCATCTCTGGACGAAATCCTGTGGGGGAGTCGTCATTTCCAAGGCAGTCGAGACATACAGTCCGAGCCATTCTTCGCGTTCCCTGTGAGCATTCCGCCTGGCGGCGTCGTCCGCGCTCGCGAGGATGGAATCAAGCGCCATGGCGGGGTCCAGCCCGTGGAAGTAGCAGTAGGCCGACCTCCTGACCCTGCAGGCCGAACTACAGTCTGAGGCGGAATGGAAATCCCCGAGTCTCGTCATGAGCATCCTGCGTTCGCAGCCGGCGGGTTCGAAAAAGGCTCTCACCGCTTCTCCGGAGAAGCGGAACAGGCCCCCCGGCTTTGCGGAAGACGGATCGTCCTTCTCCACGGCCTCGAGGAGACGACATCCGCATGCTTCGGCAGCGAGCCCGGAGATTTTGGCGCGGTCGGCGTCGAGGAGGAAGCACGCCTCGTCTTCCGAAAAACTCCAGGGTATGACCGACACCGCGGACAGGAACCGTCGCAGCTCCACGCCCAGGGATTCGGCTCTGAAGGCCATGAGATCGGCCATCCTCGCGGGATGGGAGGCCTTTTGATGCGCACCGGCGGGCTTCCGGGGCTCGCGGGAGAGGAACAGATCGAGGTTGGCGGCGATTTCGACGAGATTCCCGGGATTGCCGCCTGCCGCGTTGATCAGTTCTTCGACCCTGTCCCTGTCCATGCCGGTTGTTCCGAGCGCCAGGCTGACGAGATCGAAAGAGCTTTCCGGGGAGAGGGGCGGGATGTCCAGCCTCCTGAGACTGGTGAAGAGTCCGAGCGTATCGAGCCACTCCGAGACAGGGCCGGGGAGGGGGGTTCTCGCCGACAGGACGAGCAGTATCCTGCCTCCCGTTCCCCTCCTGACCAGGGAGGCGATCCTCTCCAGATCCTCTTGGCCTGCGGACTGCAGATCGTCCACCACCGCCACCACCGGTCTGGTCATGGAGAGGGAGATCAGGCCGTCCACGGAATCCCCTGGCCCGGAAGCGCCAGGCTGCCCGGTTCCGGACGCCTTCTTCAGTTTCCGGAGGATCGCACCGAGGATGTCCGGATCATCGGAGAACCTGGTATCGAGAGGACTCTCGCGGCCGAACAGGCATCCCCGGAATCTCGCATAGTGATCGAGTTCGAGCGCGAGCCGGGTCTTTCCTGTTCCGGGAGGCCCCAGGATGGCCACCGCCTCGAGGCCGTCTGACAGTGAGGAGTCCAGGGCTCTCCGGAGGAATTCGAGCTGTTCGGCCCTGTCCACGAAATAGTCGAAAACCGGCCTGCCCTGCGAGGCGTCGCTGCCGGGAAATGCTGCGATCCGGCCCGGCCCCATGGCCCTGGATGCATCGAGCGACTTCAAGGCCCTCTCCACCAGTGCGGAGAGGTTCCTGTCGTCCTCTGAACTCTCGGCTATTCCCAGGTTGAAGGGAACCCGGGCGTTCTCGGGATACTCGTCCTTCTTGAGATTCCCTGCAAGGCGTAGAGCGAGGTTCACCGCCTGGGATCTGTTCGTCCGGGGTAGGACGAGAGCGAAGAGCGCATGTTCGTAGAGGATGATTTCGTCGGAATGTTTCGTGTGGCGGGCCAGCATGTATGCGGTCTGCTGGAGGATCTGGTCGGCCACGAGCCTGCCGTGGGATTCCAGTACGGCTTCGAGACCATGCAGATCCACCATGAGCACGGACCATGACCGACCGGCTTCCCGCACATTGAACGGAGGATCGAGCACCTCGATGAACTCGCGGCCGGGCAGCCCGGTCAGGGCGTCTCTCGGAAGCTCCTCTTCTGACAGCATCGACACTTCCTCCGAATCATCGGTCGATTCTTATCCAGACCACTCTTTCGCGCTGTTTGATGAGCCTCTTGGGTATGAGGTAGCGGCATCCATAGACTGTGCCCAGCAGGAACCGGTTCACGAAATAGCCTATCCAGGTGTCCAGGCCCGTGGAGGCCGTGGCGACCGTTCCCTCGAAACCGGTTCTGAGGGCCGCCTGGAGCACTCTGAGGCCCGATGTCTGAGTCTCCATCGTGATGTCGGTCACTATGCCGTCGAAGGAATCTCCCTGTTGTTCGATCATCGACACTCCCTCGGCGGCGGAACGCACCCTGACCACCTCCGCCCCCCGCGATTCGAGGTCGCCGGATATAGCCGACGCATAACGATCGTTGTCGTCAACGAGGAGAACCCTCTTCATTGCCGGCGGTCTGCCGGGTCTGCCCATCAATCTGTCCGCACTCCCGCCGCATCCGGCTGTATTCGAGACATGGACATTACACAAATAGTACAATATACTTGTTACGATTATTCCAACCATCACCCCGGAGACCGGGATGGCGCTCGAGGTCCGGAGGCTCTCGCGGCCCGTCCGGAGGCCGTGTAGGAGATCGAGCCTCTCTCCCGGGATGAGGAAACCTTCCAGGAGGGGCAGATACCAGACGGACGCTGCGGAAGACTGGCGGGTCCGGCGGAGGAGATCCGGGAGGGCGAAGGCGGCCCGAATCTCTCCGAACTTCTGCTCGGATCGAAGAAGCGGCCCTCCACGGCCGGGCTCTACGCCAGGGGTGTCCTGCTTGCGCTGCTGACCGTCTGGAGCTGCCGGTTCATCCTCGAACCGATTGAGGACGGTTACGCCATCCGGTCCTTCATGCACCTCGTGAATCTGCCCTTCCACGAAGGCGGACACGTGGTATTCTCGTTCTTCGGCTCGAGGCTGCTCACCTCCCTGGGCGGCAGCCTCATGCAGCTCATCATCCCGCTGACATGCGCGGCGGTGCTTCTGTTCAGGACCAGGGATCCGTTCGGAGCGGCCCTGGCGGTCTGGTGGCTGGGCGAGAGCTTTGTCGATCTCGCGCCGTACATCGCGGACGCCAGAGCCCTGTCCCTCACTCTCCTGGGCGGCGGAACGGGCGCGACCACACCCTACGGCTTCCACGACTGGAACTTCATACTCAACGAACTGGGCATCCTGTCCCGCGACATGTCGATTGCGTCCGCCGCCCATTTCACGGGGTCTGCATTGATGCTGCTGGCGATAGCCTGGGGTGTCGCCTGGATACTCCGGAACTCGACTCATGCTTCTTGACCTCCGCCGGGCAGGCGCGTAGTTTCGCCAAAACCGCCTGTCGTTCCCGACGGCCGGAGAGGGGAGACGGAATGAAGCTCCAGTTCATCAAGAAATGAACGGCCTCCTCCGTCCGCCTGCCGGGCGCAGGCGGTATCACGCTCCGGTAGAGGAGGCCCGGTCGCCCGGGCCTGTTTTCATCCCGGCATCCGATCGAAGGCGGATCTCCCGCGGTCGCAGTCTCATACCCATTGAAGGATCGCGGATGACCACGACCCTCTCTCCCGACTCTGCCGCCTCCGGAGTGGTCGTCTCCGTCGTGCCGCCGGCGGCGGGCCGGTTACGCGGAAACCTCCCCGTGAGAGGCTCGAGGCGGTCAGCGTGAGGCCTGTCGATGATTTCGAGGAGTTCTTGAAGGGTTCCATGGCCGAACAGGCGTTGGCATGAGTGGACGGAGGCTGCGCCTCCCGTACCGGAAGGAGAGACGATGCAGGATTCAACGACCGACTTCAGGAAGCTCTGGTCCGAGATCGGGGTCGACCTGGACCTCCATGACCAGCTCATGGCGGGCCTGGACAGGGTCTTCACCCATACGCACCTCTGGCAGAAGGACAGGCCGGCCTCGATGTCCCTGTTCGACAAGGCCTTCCACGACAGTCACGCGGGTCGCGTGGCGGAGATAGCCGCCTACAGGGCGAAGGGCGGCAAGTCCGTAGGAACCTTCTGCATCTACGTCCCCGACGAGATCGCCCTCGCGGCCGGAGTTCTGCCCATACCGCTCTGCGGCGGGTCGGGCTGGGCGGTGGACCATGCCGACAGGATGTTCCCGCGCGACATATGCCCGCTCGTCCGCTCCACCTTCGGCATGTCCTTCAGCAACACGTGCCCGTACAAGAAGCTGAAGGATTTCGCGGTCGGCGAGACCACGTGCGACGCCAAGAAGAAGGCCTGGGATCTGCTCGGCTTCCTCTCCCTCGAGATTCCCCAGAAGAAGAACCCGATCGACAGGCAGCTCTGGCTCTCCGAAGTGGAGAGATTCCGCGGCGAGATGGAGAAGCTCTCGGGCAGGGCGGTCACCGCCGAAGCCCTGGCCTCATCGATCAGGCTCGTGAATAACAAGAGGAGGCTGCTGCAGAGGATCAACGGCTTCAGGAAGCTCGACGAGCCGCCCATAAGCGGGCTCGATGCCCTCCTGGTGTCGCAGGCGGCCCTGAACATGGACGTCGAAGCCTTCAACGCCGCCGCCGGCGTTCTGGTGGCGGAACTCGAGGAGCGCGCATCGAAGGGTGTCAGCGCATACTCCGTGCCCGGCCCGAGGGTGCTGTTCGCGGGCAGCCCTTCCCCGATGGGCTTCGCCAAGACCCATTACGTCGTCGAGTCGTCCGGCCTGAGGATAGTGGCCGACGAGTCCTGCACCGGGATGCGCTACTTCAGGGATCTCGTGGACGAGGGTGCATCCTCTCTGGAGGACATGATCTCCGCCATAGCGGACAGGTACTTCTCCATCGACTGCGCCTGCTTCTCGCCCAACAGCGAGAGGATGGACAACGTCGCGGCGCTGCTCCCGGAGTACCGGGTGCAGGGCGTGATACACGGCATCCTGCAGTACTGCCACGGCTACGACATCGAAGCGAAGGCTCTGGACAAGGTGCTGTCCGCGGCTGGCGTACCCTCGCTCAAGATCGTGGCCGACTACGGCGAGCAGGACGAGGAGCAGATCAGGGTCAGGGTCGAGGCGTTCAGGGAACTCCTCGCCGTGGGTGGAGGGATCACAACCGGCTGAGTAACGCCTGAGTCCCCTTGACGCCTGAGGCGCACGCCCTGCGCCCCCGGGCGCCTGTCCTCCCTATGTGTTATTCTCTCTGAGGCGGCCCGGCAGACTGCCGGGCCGCCCCTGCAGTCTTATGGACATCCGATGCGCGGATGCCGCCGCACAGGAGGCGGGCGGTGAACAACGTCGTCCTGCTGGGCATGGTCAGCTTCTTCGCCGACCTGAGCACCGAGATGGTCTATCCTCTGATACCCCTTTACCTGACTTCCGCCTTCGGCGCTACGCCGGCCGTGGTCGGCCTGATCGAAGGCATAGCCGAGAGCCTGGCCGGCCTGCTGAAGGTTTTCAGCGGCTACCTGGCGGATCGCTACCGGCGGAAGAAGCCTCTGGCCTTCGCCGGCTACGCCGCAGGACTCGTCTACAAGGCCGGCCTGCTCCTTGCGGGCTCCTGGGCCGGCGTACTTGCCGCAAGGGTGGTCGACAGGGTGGGGAAGGGCGTCAGGACCTCACCACGCGATGTCCTCGTCAGCGAGAGTGCAGCCCCCGGAAAGCTCGGCCTTTCCTTCGGGCTCCACAAGGCTCTCGACATGGCCGGTTCGACCCTCGGCATCCTGGCTGCATTCCTCCTCATGCGCTCCCCGACCGGGGACTACGATTACAGGAGGCTCTTCCTGCTCTCGTGCATTCCCGCCGCCGCCTCGCTGGTCATGTTCGCCTTCATCAGGGAGACCGGGACGCGGGTCGCCCCGGGAAGACCCCAGCGCGTCACCGTGGGTCTGCGGTCGCTCGATTACAGGCTGATGCTCTATCTGACAGTGGTGTTCCTGTTCACGCTGGGCAACTCCTCGAACGCATTCCTGCTGCTGCGGGCCTCGGATGCCGGTTTCGAGACGTCTTCAGTGATACTTCTCTATCTCCTCTACAACGGGGTTTCCTCGCTCCTCGCGCTGCCGCTGGGGAAGTGGTCCGACCGCACGGGCCGGAAGCGTATGCTGGTCGCGGGATATGTCGTGTTCACGGTCGCATACGCCGGATTCGCATGGGCAGGCAGCAGGCTGGTAGTCGCTTCCGCCTTCGTCGTCTACGGCGTCTTCACCGCCATGACCGCGGGCGTGGAGCGGGCCTACATCTCGGAAATCGCGCCCTCCGAGCTGAAGGGTACGATGCTGGGTCTGCACTCGACGCTCGTCGGCGTCGCCCTGTTCCCTGCGAGCCTCATCGCCGGCTTCCTCTGGAGCAGGTTCGGGCCGGAGGTCACTTTCTCGTTCGGGGCCGCCCTGTCTCTGGCGGCTGCGCTTCTCCTGGCCTTCAGGCTGCCGACTGCGTCGGTCGGTACTTCGGTGCCCCGAGGCGCATGAGCGGGGGCATGCGGTCCTGATAGGTTCAGGCGGGCTCCCCATGCCGTCTCCGCACTCGACCATGCCCGGAGAGGAGCCTCCCGGCGTATGAAGCCGGTCCCGGGGCCGGTCCGATTCGCCTCGTGCGTTCGGGATTTCAGCTCCTGGTTCTCGACCTGCTCTGCAGCTCCTTCAGGATGATTTCGGAGACCTGTGCCGGCACGGGTTCATACCGCTCGAAGCGCATCGTGAACGAAGCCCGGCCCTGGCTGATGTTGCGCAGCTCCGTGGCGTAGCCGAACAGCTCGGCCAGCGGGATGAGCGCTCTCAGAACCTGCGCGTTGCTCTGCCTGCCCATCGAGGTTATCCCGCCGCGCTTGCTGTACACGGTTCCGGCCACGGGGCCGGAGTATTCCTCCGGCGTGGTCACTGTCACGTCCATGAGGGGTTCGAGCAGTTGAGGCCCGGCCTTCATGAAGGCCCGCCTGAATCCCTCGGATGCGCATCTCCTGAAGGCCATGTCGGAAGAGTCGACCTCGTGGAAGGAACCGTCCAGGAGTATCGCCCTCACTCCGATGACGGGATGGTCGGCGAGCGCCCCCCGCTCCATCGCGTCGGCTATGCCCTTCTCCACGGAGGGGATGTACTCCCGGGGGATGCTTCCTCCCTGGACCCTGTTCTCGAACTCGAACCCGTGTCTTGAAGCAAGGGGCTCCAGTCTCATCACGATGTGTGCGAACTGGCCCCTGCCTCCGGTCTGCTTGACCAGTCTCTCGTCGATCTCGACAGGGGTGGTGATCGTTTCGCGGTACGCGACTCTGGGCGCCGAGGTGGCCACGTCGAGGGCGAACTCCCTCTTCAGCCTCTCGACGAGTATCTCCAGGTGAAGCTCGCCCATGCCGGAGATGATCGTCTCGGATGTGTCACTGTCCATTGCCACGGTGAAGGTCGGATCCTCGTCCGCCAGCTTGGACAGGGCTTCGGCGAGGCGTTCCCGGTCCGAGACCCTGCCGGGGGCCACGGCCATGCTCAGGACGGGAGTCGAGAAGTCCATGGAGTGCAGAATCAATGGGTTTTCGCGGATGCAGAGGGTGTCGCCGGTGCTCGTCTCCGACAGGCCGATCACGGCGCCGATCTCTCCCGTGAAGAGAGCGTCTATGTTCTCCCGCTTGTCCGCGTGCATCCGCAGTATCCTGCCGGCGCGCTGCATGCAGTCCTTCGTGGAGTTGTACACGTTCGAACCGGCCTGCAGCGAACCCGAATAGACCCTCACGTAGACCAGTTTCCCGACGTGCCTGTCCGTTACGACCTTGAAGGCCAGAGCGGACATCGTCTCGTCGTCGTCCGGCCTGCGCTCCTCGACGGAGCCTCCGGGCCCCCGTCCTTCCACGGGCGGCAGGTCCGAAGGGCAGGGAAGGTAGTCCACCAGGGCGTCGAGGAGGCGCTGAACCCCGATGTTCCTGTAGGCGCTGCCGCAGAGGACGGGACAGATCGTGCCCGCACGGGTGGCCTTCCGCAGCGCCGCCGTCAGCTCTTCGCCCGTGATTTCCTCCCCGGCGAAGAACTTGTCGAACAGGTGCTCGTCCACTTCGCTCGCATGCTCCACGAGGGATGAGCGCCATCGTTCGTAGTCGGGTATCATCTCCGCGGGGACGGGCTCCTCGCGCCATGTGAGGCCGGAATCCTCCCGGCTGTAGTAGACTGCGCAACCCTTCACGAGATCGACGATTCCCCGGAAGGAGTCCTCGTGTCCTATCGGGATCACGACGGGCACGGCATTGGCCCCGAGTTCCCCGCGGATCGCCCGGACAACGCCGTAGAAGTCCGCCCCGAGGCGGTCCATCTTGTTCACGAAAGCGATTCTGGGGACTGAGTACTTCTCGGCCTGTCTCCAGACGGTCTCCGACTGGGGCTGAACGCCGCCTGCCGCGCAGAAGAGAGCCACGGCTCCGTCAAGGATTCTGAGGCTGCGCTCAACCTCCACCGTGAAGTCCACGTGGCCGGGGGTGTCGATCAGGTTCACCATGTGACCGCGCCACACGAATGTGGTGGCCGCGCTGGTTATGGTGATGCCGCGCTCCTGCTCCTGGTCCATCCAGTCCATGACCGCCCTGCCATCATGGACTTCACCGAGACGGTGGGTCTTGCCCGTAAAAAAGAGCATGCGCTCCGACACCGTGGTCTTCCCGGCGTCGATATGCGCCATTATTCCGATGTTCCGCAGGTTTCCCGGCGGGAACTCCCTTTTCAAGCCATCCTCCATGGATCTGCACTGGATGTGCCTCAGCGCCCGGGTGGAAAGGCCGCAATATAGACAACCCCCCTCCCCGCAATCAACCGGTGTCACCGGACTCGGGTCTTAATCGTTCCATAATACAGACTGTACATTATCCCCCGATGATGCGGGATGATGGAGTGCAACGGAGCGGCTGCCATTCCGCCTACTTGCGCGTTCAGGACCGGCGTGCGATACAATGTGCCGGATCCGGGATGACATGGAGGGATGATGGACCGGACGGTGCAGAGGCGCCTGATCGCTGTAGTCGATGACGAGAGGGACATACTCGACCTCGTCGATCTGCACCTGAGACGCGCCGGTTTCGAGACGGCACTGTTCGAGCGGTCGAAGCCCTTTCTAGATTCCGTCTCTACAGACATCCCCGATCTGCTCGTGCTCGACCTGATGCTTCCGGACATACCGGGGCGCGAGGTGCTCGACATCCTTCGGAAGAGCCAGAGGCTCGCCCTGATTCCCGTCATCGTCCTCACGGCCCTCGGTTCCGAGCAGGACAGGATAGCCGGTCTGGATGCCGGCGCCGACGACTATCTCGCCAAGCCGTTCTCGCCGGCGGAACTCGTTGCGCGGGTGCGAGCCGTCCTGAGGAGGACGCTTCCGGGCGACGGCGGCGGCGTCTTCGAGGTCGGCCCCCTGAAGATCGACCTCGACAGGTTCGAAGCCTCCGTCGACGGGTTGGCGGTGAATCTGACCGCAACCGAGTTCAGGCTGCTCGGCATAATGGCTGGAGGCAAGGGCCGGGTGTTCACCCGCGAGAAGCTCCTCAACCTCCTCTGGGACGGCGAGAAGCTCGTATATGACAGAACCGTCGATGTTCACATCACCAACCTGAGGGCCAAGCTGGGTAAGGCCGGGAGTCTGGTAAGAAGCATCCGTGGCGTCGGATACGCCCTGAGGCAGGAATGAGACATTCCCTTCTTTCGACCTCGCTCCGCGGATATGCCGTCATAATAGGCGTGCTGGGCATTCTCGCCCCTCTGCTGATACTGGGCGGGTTGCGACCGGTGCTGGTGGACCTCGCTCTCGCCGACCTGTCGAGGGCAGCCGTTTCAACCCGGGAAGCCCTCTCGGGAGCCGTGCTGTCCGGCGATCTCCTTCGCGCAGATTCGATAGCCTCCGTGATCGACAGGGAGACCGGGATGAGAGTGACCCTGATCTCTCCGGACGGCGGAATACTGCTCGATACCCGCGTCGACCCGGACTCGATGGAGGGCCACAGGACGCGCACCGAAGTGATATCGGCCCTCAAGAGCGGTTCCGGAACGGCTGTAAGGAGCAGTTCCACTCTCGCGGCGGACATGCTCTATGCCGCCTCAACCATGGAGAGCAACGGCGCTCTCGCCGCCGTGGTCCGCGTCAGCATCCCGTTCCGCCACCTCGAAGGCCTTATGTCGGGCATCGGCATCAGGACTGCCGTGCTTGCGGCCGTCGCAGTGGCGCTGTCCGCCATCCTGGCCTGGATCTACTCGCGTTCCGTCGCCAGGCAGGTTCGCAGGCTCGCCGACTGCTTCAGCAGGATGAAGGCCGGGGATTTCGGCGTCAGGGCCGGGCCCTCGCGAATCACAGAACTCGACATCCTGGCCGGAGGCTTCAACGAGGCGGCCGCGACCACGGGGAAGCTCGTGGACGATCTGTCCGAGCGCACCTCCCAGTTCCACGCCATCCTCGAGTCTGCCGCCGGGCCCATAGCCGTTCTTGACGGAACAGGCCGTTTCGTTTACGCCAACGCAGCCTTCAGGGCGCTGGGGGCGGTGGATTCGATGGCAGGCTGCGATTACAGGGAGGTCATCTCCGATCCTGAACTCATGACTGCTCTCGGAGCGGCCATGGGTTCGCGGGGATCGGGCTGCGGCAGGATAGCAGAGGGCAGCAGGACCTGGGCCTATTCCTTCACCGGGGTGTCCGGGCAGGACCAGATAGTCTTCAGCCTGGCGGACATCACCGAGATGGCCAACCTTGCCGCGACCAAGCGCGACTTCGCCGTCAACGTGGCGCACGAGCTGCGGACGCCCCTCACCGCCATCAAGGGCTTCGCGGAGACACTGGCCGAGCGTGCGGAGGGAGAGGATGCGAAGTTCGTCGAGACCATCCTCCGCAACACGGAGCGGCTTATCAGCCTGGTGCGCGACGTGCAGACGCTCGCCCAGCTCGAGAACCCCGTTTCCGAGCCCGAAGTCCGGCCTGTCGACCTTAACAGCCTGATAGCAACCATACTCGAGCTGTTCCGGCCGGCCGCGTCGAAGAAGGGGCTCGACCTGCTCTTCGAGCCGGCAGAAGTCGCCCCCGTCGCCGGCGATTCGTTCAGGCTCGAACAGGTTCTGGTCAATCTCCTGGACAACGCCGTTAAGTACACCGACAAGGGCGCGGTGAAGATTTCGCTCCGCGAGGAGGAGGGAATGGCCGCCGTCGAGATCTCGGATACCGGCCAGGGCATTCCGGCTGGAGAGATCCCGCGTCTCTGCGAGCGATTCTATGTCGTGGACAAGTCGCGATCCCGGAGTCTGGGCGGCACGGGCCTGGGCCTGGCCATTGTCAAGCACATCCTGATGCTGCACGGCGGGTCGCTCGAGATAAAAAGCGAGACTGGACGCGGATCCGTATTCACGATCCGACTCCCTCTCTTCAGGGATTCCCGATCGTCCTAACCAAATCTTAATCCTGTCCGAACAGATTCCTCACAGGTGAAACCGATACTCCCGCGCAGAGAAGGTGGTTCGGCGCATGGCTGGCGGATGACCATGCCCATGCGGCGGCCTGATAGAGGGAGCGCACAAATGCACGGAAGAATTGCGTTTCTCGGATGCCTCATACTGGCAGCCGGGCTGATCTTCGCCACGGACGCCGGAGCTGACGGTGTATACGGAGACTACATCATCGACTATACCTACATCGCCGGTCATCACCTCGACGGCGCCCTGGCTCCCGACTCCAGCGAGATGGACATCGCGGGCTGGAACGGATTCGGCATACGCAGAGCCAGAATAGGTTTCAAGAGGAGCCTCACCCCCGAACTCTCGATGGACTTCCGCCTCGAGGCCGGCCAGCCGGACTGGATGTCCTCGCTCGGTTACGACGGCAAGTCCGCCGGAACCGCGACCCCCTTCGTCAAGGATGCCTTTCTCAGCTATGCGGTTACCCCCGAGCTGACGGTCAGGGGCGGGCTTCAGGCCAATCCCATGAACACCAACGCCGAGGCTGTATGGGGCTACAGGTCGATCGAGAAGCTGGTGACCGACCTTCACTCCTTCGATTCCAGCCGCGACCTCGGCATTTCCCTGATCGGCCGTTTCGACGACTTCTACTTCACCGGTCTGGTCGGCAACGGCCAGGGTGACAAGAGCGAGACCTACAAGGGCAAGGAAGTCTTCCTGATCGCCGGCTACATGCCTATCACCAACATGTACGTCGAGGGCGGGGTAGCCTACGAAGCCGAGGCGGAGGGACAGACCCACACCACCATCCAGGGCCTCGTGGGATACAGAGGTTCCGCTTTCCACGGCGGCATCCAGTATGCGTCCTTCAGCAGGAGCTTCGACGGAGACGCAGATGATCTCGACATCGGGGCCATCTCCGTATTCGCCGGCGTTCCCGTATCCCCGAAGGTAGAGATCGTCGCCAGGTACGACAGGGTCGACGAAGATCCCACCGCCAACAAAATCAGTGGCATCCACATGGCCAACTACGCACCGACGAACACGATCATCGGAGGCGTAGTCTTCACTCCCGCGCCGAACTTCCAGATCATCCCCAACATCGAGTACGTGTCCTACGGAACGCCTGAAGATGACGGCGTTGAGACGCCGGATTCCGACACCTTCGTCAGGCTCACTCTGTGGAACAAGTGGTAGAACAGGAGGAACCGATGAGCATGAAGACAAGGGCTCTGATTCTGGTCTCCATGGCAGCTCTGCTGTTTACGGGCTGCGGGCGTCCAGGATCGGGAACGGATCAGAACGCGGCTGACGCCGATACGCTGAGCGGGGAGATCACTGTGGTCGGCTCCACCACGGTTCAGCCGGTGGCCGAAGTACTGGCGGGCGCATTCGAGGCTCTGCATCCCGGCTGCATCATAACAGTGCAGGGCGGGGGCAGCAGCGTCGGCGTCACTTCCGCCGCGCAGGGCACCGCCGACATAGGCAGCGTGTCCCGCGACATCGCAGCCGACGAGTTCCAGCAGTATCCCGGCCTCGTGGTCTACACCATCGCACGCGACGGCATAGCTGTCGTTTCCGACCCCGGTATCTCCGTCGACGGCCTCACCCTCGACCAGGTCCGCGGGATATTTTCGGGCGAGGTGTCGAACTGGTCGTCCGTGGGCGGACCAGACATGCCCATAGTGGTCGTCTCCCGCGAAGAGGGCTCCGGCACCCGTGGCGCCTTCGAGGAACTGGTACTCGGAGACGAAGTCCAGATTACCTCCGGCGCAATCCTCCAGTCGTCCAACGGCGCCATCCTGACAACCGTATCCGGCACTCCAGGCTCCATCGGATACCTGTCGTTCGGCTATCTCGACCCGAGCGTGAAGGCACTCTCCATCGACGGAACCGCCCCTACGCCGGAGAATGCGGCGAACGGTTCCTATGCAGCGGTCAGGCCCTTGAATCTCGTCACGAACGGCGATCCTGACGGACTCGCCAGAGCCTGGATCGACTTCATCTACAGCGCCGACGGTCAGGCGATCGTCGTCGAGCAGGGCTACCTCTCCGTCAACTGACGGCTGGAAGGAACAACCTCATATGAACAGAACAATGGCTTGCCTGACCGCAATGGCTCTCTGCATCTGCAGTCTCGCCTTTGCGGAAAAGATAACGGTTGCGGGCTCGACCACCGTGCAGCCCCTTGCCGAGAAGCTGGCGCTTGCGTACGAGTCCGTCGCCCCTGGCGTGACCGTAGAAATAACGGGCGGCGGTTCGAGCGTCGGCGTGACATCCGTCGGTAATGGATCCGTGGATCTCGGCGCCTGCTCCAGGGACGTCACCCAGGCCGAGTTCGAAAGATTCCCCGGCCTCGAGGCCCTCTGCATCGCCCGTGACGGCATCGCGATCATTGTCGGCCCCGAAGTTTCCGTGACCAACCTCAGCAAGAGCCAGGTGAGAGACATCTTCACGGGCGACATCTCCAACTGGTCCGAGGTCGGAGGGCCGGATGAGGCCATCGTGCTCGTCTCGAGGGAGGAGGGGTCCGGCACGCGTTCGGCTTTCGAGAACATAGTGCTGGCCGATGCCGCCCTCATCTCCGGCGCCGCGGTGCTCCAGCCCTCCAACGGAGCGGTTGTGACCACGGTTTCGACCACGCCGTACTCCATCGGCTACGTCTCCTTCGGATATCTGAACGAGTCGGTCACCGCCCTGTCGGTGAACGGTGTCGCGGCAACCGTCGAGAATGCGCAGGCGGCCAGGTACCCCATCGTCCGCCCGCTTCTGCTGGTCGCTGCGGGAGATGCCTCGCCGCTGGTCCAGGGATGGCTGGACTTCATCATGAGTCCCGCCGGGCAGAGCATCGTCGAGGCCGAGGGCTACCTGCCCGTCGGCCATGTAGAGTAAGACACGGTCTCCGGGGAAGGCCGGCATGACCCGCAAGGGAATAATCGACGAGGCGATGCGCGTGGTGCTGCTATGCGCAGGCCTGGCTTCGCTTTCGATCGTCGTGCTGATAGGACTCTTCATCCTTCGCGAGTCCCTGCCGGCCTTCCACGAGATCGGGGTCTGGAATCTGCTTTCCGGAAAGGAATGGAGACCGGGCCAGGGGCAGTTCGGACTGCTCCCGATGATAGCCGGGTCGGGGCTCGTTACCTTGGGCGCCATATGCCTGGGCCTGCCCCTGGCCCTCTGCTGCGGAATCTTCCTGGCGGAGATCGCCCCGACATGGATCCGTGTGGTGGTCAGGCCGTCGATCGAGCTGCTGGCCGGGATACCGTCGGTCGTCTACGGCCTGTTCGGTCTGGTCGTGCTGGTTCCCGCCGTCAGGCAGATCGACTATCCCGGGAATGCCGGCTTCGGGCTGCTCTCCGCGTCGATCGTCCTTGCAGTGATGATCCTGCCGACGATAGCCAGCGTTTCCGAGGTCGCGATACGCTCGGTCCCCGACGAATACAGGCAGGGAGCGCTGGCTCTGGGGTCGACGCGCTGGGAGATGATCCGAAGGGTCGTGCTCCCGGCGGCGCGTTCGGGGATTCTCTCCGCTGTCGTGCTCGGGCTCGGACGGGCCCTGGGCGAGACGATCGCGATGATCATGGTGATAGGGAACTCCGTGATGATGCCGACCACGATGGGCGGGCCTCTGCCTGGGATCTTCCTGAGCCGCGCCAGGACGCTGACCGGCAACATCGCCGTGGAGATGAGCTATGCCACCGGGCTGCACTCCAGCGCGCTCTTCGCGACGGGGGTCGTTCTCTTCGTATTGATAATGATCGTGAACTCCGCCGCACGGGCGCTGATGTCCAGAAACGTGCGTGGAGGTCGTCCGTGACGGCCGGCGGAGCCCGGAGGACGGCCTGGCAGAACTGCGTGTTCGCCCTTTTCTGGCTCTCCGGGATCACGGCGATGGCGGTCATGCTCGCCGTGGTGGGATACGTCATGGTGAAGGGCATTCCGGAGTTTTCGATCGACTTCTTCACCACCTCGCCGCGCGGGGGCCTCTCCGGCGAGGGCGGGATCGCTTCGACGATCGTCACGACAGCATATCTCGTGGTCATGACAATGGCGATCGCAGCGCCCCTGGGAACGGCCGCCGGCATATACCTGGTCGAATACGCGGGCAACTCGCGGAACCGGGTGGCCACCGCATTCCTCAAGCTCTCCCGCTTCGGGATAGAAACGCTTGCAGGGGTGCCTTCGATCATCTTCGGCCTCTTCGGCTACGCCCTCTTCGTCACGGCCATGCACTTCGGCTTTTCCCTCCTCTCGGCCGCGCTGGCCGGAGCGTGTCTGGTTCTGCCCGTTGTCGTCCGGACGGCGGAAGAGGCGTTCAAGTCGGTTCCCGACGCGTACAGGGAGGCGTCCCTCTCGCTGGGCGCAACCCGCTGGGAGACGATCTGGAAGGTCGTGCTCCCCTCCGCGACGCCGGGTCTGACGACAGGCATCATCCTGGGCGTGGGCAGGATCCTCAGCGAAACCGCGGTCTTCTACGTGACGCTCGGAGGGAGCTGCAGGACGCCGACCTCCATCTTTTCGTCCGGCCGTACCATGGCTCTCCATGTGTACTACCTGGCGATGGAGACGAGGGCTTTCGACAAGGCCATGGCCACGGGCGCAGTGCTCGTCATCCTGATCATATTCGTGAACCTCGCGATAAACGCCGTATCGAAGCGCCTTTCGGCCGGCGGCAATAGGAGCTGAGTGAATGGGAACGGATGCACCGGAGGCCCGTCTCAGGACAGTTGACTACAGCCTCTTCTACGGATCCTTCAGAGCCCTGCGGGACATAACGATCGACATCCCTGAGAACTCGATCACCGCGATCATCGGTCCCTCCGGCTGCGGGAAGAGCACGTTCCTGCGCAGCTTCAACCGCATGAACGAGCTGATACCCGGCGTCACTGTGACCGGGAAGGTTCTCCTGGACGGAGAGGACATCTTTCACCAGAATGTAGTGGCGCTCCGCAGGAGGGTCGGGATGGTGTTCCAGCGGCCCAATCCCTTCCCTAAGTCGATTTTCGACAACGTATCCTACGGGCCCAGGATCCACGGCATCAGGGACAGGGGAACACTGGCTGCAATAGTCGAACGGAGCCTGAGAGACGCCGCCATCTGGGAAGAGGTGAAGGACGATCTCCAGAAATCCGCCCTCGCGCTCTCGGGTGGGCAGCAGCAGAGGTTGTGCATTGCAAGGGCGCTGGCCGTCGAACCCGAGGTGATACTCATGGACGAGCCCGCCTCGGCGCTCGATCCCGTGGCGACGATGCGGATAGAAGAGCTGATGCAGTCCCTCAAGCAGAAATACACCATCGTGATAGTCACGCACAACATGCAGCAGGCTGCAAGGGTGTCCGACTACACGGCCTTCATGATGACGGACGAGGAAAGGGCGGGCAATCTCGTCGAGTTCGGGGCGACGAAGAAGATCTTCACGACCCCGGCTGACCGGCGCACGGAGGACTACATCTCCGGGCGCTTCGGATGACAGGAGAGGCATGTACAGGGACAATCTGGAGAAAGGAATACTGGAGCTGCGCGGGGAGGTCGTAGAGATGTCCGGTCGCGCGGGCCGGGCCATGCGTGGAGCGGTGGATGTCCTTTCGTCCCGGGATGAAGCCGCCGCAAACAGGCTTGTCGATGCCGACGAAGAGATAAACACGATGAGGTACGGCATCGAGGAGAAGTGCATGTCGATCATCGCTACGCAGCAGCCCGTCGCCGGCGACCTCAGGGCGCTCCTGTCCATCCTGGAGATTGCCACCGAGATCGAGCGGATAGCAGACTACGCCAAGGGTATCGCCCGGATCAGCCTGGCAATAGGGGAGAAGGCTCTCTCGCATCCCCTCGTGGCGATACCGATCATGGCCGAGAAGGTTCTCGCCATGCTCGAGGATTCAATGAAGGCGCTTGTATCCGGCTCGGAGGAGATGGCCCGGGAGGTGGCCGCGCAGGACTCCGCCATCGACCTCCTGAACGAGACGATCCAGCGCGAGATAATGACCTTCGTGATGGAGGACCACAGAGGTATAGCCGAAGCCATCCGCCTGAGCTGGATCGCCCACAACCTCGAGCGGGCCGGCGACAGGATCGTGAACATCTGCGAGCGTATCTCCTTTACCGCTACCGGCGAACTCCGCGAACTGGACTGACCCTCTCCCCAGCCCCGGCTTGAGACTTCAATACCGCGGTGCGATATTGATCTCCAGTCCGGCGGCCATCATGGGAGAGCGCAAGTGAAGGTTTCCATCTGGAAGGCGACATCCGGCATGGATCTGTCCGCCAGACTCCATCTCTGGGTCCGCACCCGGATTGTGCCCTGGGGCAGGGTGGTGGAGGCCTTCGATCCGGCCGGCAGATCGCTGCTCGACGTCGGCTGCGGGCACGGGCTGCTGGCGTTCCTCCTCGCCGGGCGCGGATACACCGGCGCCTACACAGGCATCGACATAGATCCCAGAAAGACGGAGGCTGCACGGGCATGGCTGGGAACGCGGCCTTCCACGGTCTTTTCAGACAGCTCCCTGGATTCGTTCGGGCCGGCCTCCTTCGATCAGATAGCCGTCATGGACGTCCTGTACCTCCTGCCGAGGGCCGCCCGGGGCGGATTCGTGTCCCGCGCAGCGGAGCTTCTCGAGCCCGGTGGCGCACTGGTGGCCCTTACCAGCGGCGGGGGCCCGGCCTGGAAGCGCAGGATGGACAGGATTCAGGAGAACCTCGCGGTCAGCCTGGGCATAACCAGGGGGGAGACGGTCGAGCCTTGCGACGGCCTGGAGATCGCCGGCCACTTCTCCGATTCGGGCCTCGGGAATGTACGCTCCGTCTATGTCGGCAGGGGCTACTCGCACGGATTCGACCTGGTCGTGGGATTCAGAACCGCCAACACCGGAGAGTCGCCGAGGCGCTGATTAAGATCATCGCTGCACCGGGTTGATGCCAGATTTACCTCCGCCTAAAGGAGGACTATGCAAAAGACACGGGTTGCGGTCGCGACTGCATGTTGTCGCTGACGATTGGTACAATCGTACCATGATTGACTCCATAATACTGCTGACGGCTCCCCGTGGTCTGGTCGCGTTACGATCTCCAACCGATCGACTCGATCGGAGTCGAACAGGATGATCGTTGTGCATTGAGAGGTGAAGATGTACAACCTCTACGTCATCGAACTGGATCCCCGTGTATTGATTTATCGAAAGTTCCGGGACGCGAATCCTGACCGTCGCGAAGACAAGCCATGCGTCTATGTCGGCTCCACTGCACTGACTCCGGAAGAGCGCTTCATCCAGCACAAGAATGGCACCAGGTCAAATCGATATGCCCGCAGGTTCGGAGTCCGTCTTCGCCCGCGACTCTACAAAAACTATCAGGGGATCGCGACCCGGAAACTCGCGGAACTGAAGGAGAAGCGCCTGGCTGAGCGTCTGCGGAAACGTGGCTATGCCGTCTGGTACGGTATCTGAGGATGAGCGTTGATCCGGAATCATACAGAACACCGGCTTGACGCAGACTGCCGGGCTGTTCATCTTACCTGATCATTAGACAGGCATCTCCTAGCCCACCGGGACGGATACCGTGAAACCGATATTCGAATCATGCATTCCACGGACCGAGGCCCTCTTCAGAAAGCTACTCTATCTTTAACAAAAGGATAGATCCCGTCTATGTGTTGGGAGATGACAAGTCCGTGTTCGGGAAATCACTGAATTAAGAGGCTGTACAATGTTATTATAAGTGCAATTATAACGACCGAGCATCCTAGGCACGATTTCTTCCAGGAGGTTCTATTTTGTGAGTAGATTCTTCGAGCGCCACCTTGACCATGATAGTTTTCAATTACCTTTCTAAGTGAACAATTCTTACCAGAGTCAGACAGACCCATAGTTATTATTGTATGCTTTTTATCCTTTGCGATGATTGTGTAATCGTCGGAATTTGAAAGCTTACTATGCTTGAATACTACCGAAGTAATGTCGCTGATCAGTATCTCAAAGTAGTTTCCTGCATCGTTTCGTATGATTCTATGAGAAGTCAGAACTCCAGTGGAAAATGGTAACCAACTAAATATCTTTACAATAGCCTCATTATCGAAAAAATGGAACTGACACGATGAACAGAATTTTAAGTCCCAACGAACACTACTGCCACAGCGAGGGCATTGCCGAGTCAGGCTGTTTCCGCACTTACCGCAGTAATCTGATTGCTTCTCATTGTCGAAACCGCATTTGGGACATGCCCAAATCAATATACTCAACACATCGCCATTCTGATCCTGAACAGAGGTTACGCCACAATGAAAACAACGTAGTCTGTTTAAACCAAGTGGTTGAAGTTCACCGCTACCACACTGTGGACATATGATAGCATTCATTTCTTCCCCTTGAAGTTATTTCACCGGCATCTCCGCGCGCCCGTGAGCCGAACACGGAGAGTGTCTTCACCTTGTTGCGCCTGCAGAATGCCTGCAAGTCGCCGAGTTTCGAACCCTGGAGTCCTAACATCATGCCCACCTCGTCCACATTATGTACCGGAAAAGGCGAAGAGTCATCCTTCCGTTTCCGGTCCGGAATCCGCAGGCTCGAAGACCGGGATCGTGGATTTACCGTCGGATCACGGCATGTTCAATATATGTTCCGTGTTCACGAACTGTGAACATGCTGAAATAATGAACACCATACCATTGGAATATCGCCCAAATTATTGCCGGATGTGAGAATATGCATCTACAGAACTACAAGCCACTGCGAGGCTCTTGCCTTGGACATCCCCTAGCCTGAAGGCCGGCAGATGGCTGCTGGCAGCAATTAATAGAGTTGGTCGGCTCAGTTCTCGTGCGTGTGCGGTTCAAGTTCCTCGATCAGCACCTTCAGGTCTCTGATGGCGACGAGCCAGATCCTCTCTGCAAGTATCTCACCATACTCGTGAGCAAGGATGTTCCTGAGGCCGACGATTGCTCTCCATGGGATATTTGGTGTGCGGGCGCGGAAACTCTCCGAGAGATGTCGGGATGCCTCACCTATCACAATCAACTGCCTCTCGACTGCATATCTGAGGAGCCTGTTCGATTGGAATGCTTCGAAGTCGATGCCTGTGAGGAACTCCTGTATCTCTCGTGCGGCTGTTATAATGTCGAGAAGGAGGGCGGCATCCCTCTCTTCGTCAGGAGCCATACAGCGGAATCCTTTCCGAGAGTATCCGTTTCATGCGGATCGGATTAGTCAGGGCAGCCTTCTCGATCAGGTCGACGCGACATCCGAGCATCTCTTCCAGCTCGATGCGCATGGTCACCATGTCCAGATAGCTGATGCTGGAGTCATCCTCGAACTCGATCAGCAGGTCGATGTCACTGTTTTCCCCGGCATCTCCGCGCGCCCGTGAGCCGAACACGGAGAGTGTCTTCACCTTGTTGCGCCTGCAGAATGCCTGCAAGTCGCCGAGTTTCGAACCCTGGAGTCCTAACATCACGCCCACCTCGTCCACATTATGTACCGGAAAAGGCGAAGAGTCATCCTTCCGTTTCCGGTCCGGAATCCGCAGGCTCGAAGACCGGGATCGTGGATTTACCGTCGGATCACGGCATGTTCAATTTGTGTTCCATGTTCACGAATTGTGAACATGCTAATATAATGAACACCGCGCCATGGGAATATTAGCAAAGCTTTTGCTGATATGAGGATTACAATGGCACGGTCGATGTCGGACCATGCCTGCTGAATGTCGAACACGAGGATCGACCCGGTTCCGGGTTGGAGGATGACAAGCCCGCATTCCGGAGAGTAGTCTATTGGCCGATGCTTAGAAGACAGGCAATACATAGCTGTCCAGGTAGTTGCCCTCCCTTTCATATCGATCTACGACAGAAACAGAGCAGAGGCTGTTGTAGTGGTCTGTATCGCCGCCATCAGCGGAGATTCCAGTCAGTCTGGTGTTCAACATCCCCTCCGGCCCGACGAAGGGTTTCCAGTAGAAGAGCAGCGGCCCCTGTTCACGGCTCTGAGGAGATGAACTAATTCGGGAACACCCGGCACTTGCATCGATGGCTTATTTTGACGTAAACTCAATTTATCCGGGTATATTTCTGTAAGGTTCGACGAAATCGATCTGTTCAGAGAGGGGTGGGTATGAACAGAACTCATGTAGCTATGATTCTCGTGATTGCCTCTGTGGCCTTTGCCGGCCGGAATGCGTCGCTTGCGACGGTACTGACGCCTGACGGAAGAATCATGGAGGGTGCGTCGGGTGGTTTCGATCCCGAAGGGTTCTGCTTGACTTACGGTCCCGATGGGGAGCCGTTGTTCCTGGAGGAAGCATCACTTTCCTGGGAACCTGCTCCTTTTCCTGAGGGGCAGTATGACGGAGGCACTTGGTACACTCTCGGAAGCGGTGTGAACAACCTTGTCTTTGCCATCGCCGTCAGCGGCCCGGATGTGTATGTGGGAGGGGATTTTACCCAGGCCGGGGGCAGCCCTGCCAACAACATCGCCCGGTGGGACGGCAGTTCCTGGCATTCTCTGGGAACCGGTGTGAACGACAGAGTCTACGACATCGCCGTCAGCGGCCCGGACGTGTACATCGGGGGGTGGTTCACCCAGGCCGGAGGCAGCCCTGCCAACTACATCGCCCGCTGGGACGGCGGTTCCTGGCATGCTCTAGGAAGCGGTGTCGGAGGAGTAACAACCCCTTACATCTATGCCGTCACCGTGAGCGGCTCGGATATATATGTGGGAGGTAACTTTACCCAGGCCGGAGGCAGCGCGGCCAACTACATCGCCAGGTGGGACGGCAGTTCCTGGCATGCTCTAGGAAGCGGTGTCGACGATTATGTCCGCGCAATCGCCGTCAGCGGCCCGGACGTGTACGTGGGAGGGGATTTTACCCAGGCCGGAGGCAGCGCGGCCAACTACATCGCAAGGTGGGACGGCAGTTCCTGGCATGCTCTGGGAACCGGTGTGAATGGAACAGTCCATGCCATCGCCGTCAGCGGCTCGGATGTGTACGTTGGGGGGGAGTTTACCCAGGCCGGAGGCAGCCCTGCCGGCAAGATCGCCCGCTGGGATGGCAATTCCTGGTGGTATCCACTGGCAGCCGGCGTGAACGGAACGGTCTATGACATCGTCGTCGGCGGCTCGAATTTGTATGTGGGGGGAGGATTTACCCAGGCCGGAGGTGGCCCAGGCGACCGCATCGCCAGGTGGGACGGCAGTTCCTGGCATGCTCTCGGAAGCTGGATGAGCCATGTAGTCTATGATGTCGCCGTCAGTGGCTTGGATGTATACGCCGGGGGGTGGATTATCTATGTTGGAGAAAACCCGGCCAACAATATCGCACGTTGGCGGGATCCGGACGTGGGGATCGATGCCACCCCGGAAGTCATAGCTGGCACCCTTCATGCCTCACCCAACCCCACGGCTTCGGGCGTCGAGCTTTCCTTCCGGAGCACCGGGTTCTCCCCGCTGACGCTCAAGATCTACGATGCCTCCGGACGGCTTGTGAGGTCGCAGGATCTTGGAACCCTTCCTGCAGGCTTGCAGGCCCACTACTGGAATGGCCTGGACGGGAACGGGCAGGCCCTGGCCCAGGGTGTGTACTTCGTGAGGATCTCCAGCGATGAACTCGAGGCTTCCACGCGGGTGGTGCTGCTGAGGTAGGCAGGCGGCAATAGACTGTGGCGGGCCGCTATTCTTCAGCGGCCCGCACTCATTGTACGATCTGCCAGGCGGGCTGTGCCGCCGACTGGACCGGCGGAAGTCGAATGTGGCGACCCCAACGGGACTCGAACCCGTGTCGCCGGCGTGAAAGGCCGGTGTCCTGACCGCTGGACGATGGGGTCGCCGAAGCTCGAAATTATCGTCTTACAGATGTGGAAAAGTCAAATCCCGGGTTCGCCGGGCTAATCGATCGACAGCCCTCCGGCTCGTCCGCAGAGGGTCGCTCCAGCCCTTTTGTGATCCCTTAACAACGCATTCTTAGACTCTGAATGGCAGGTCGCTGCCGGGCCGGCTCATCCCCGCGCATGCGGGAAAGAGCCGAGGAGCGGGAGGCAGGACGCCACCGCGTTCGGCTCATCCCCGCGCATGCGGGAAAGAGCCTGGTGGGCCGCAGGGGAATCGAACCCCCGACCACCGGATTAAAAGTCCGGTGCTCTGCCGACTGAGCTAGCGGCCCGCCGGGTCAGCAACATGCAGAAAGCGACCTACTTCCGCAATGGTAGAGGCTCCGGAGCCTATGTGACGGCATTGTACGGGTTGCACTGGAAAAGTTGAACCTATTATAAATCTGAACCAGTTCAAAAAGCGCGAGGTGTCGCTTGGGTCTCAGGGAAGAAAACAAGAGCAGGCGCATGGCCAGGGTGATGTCGTCGATCCGGTTGTTCCTCGCCCGGAACCCCATAGAGGATCTGATGATGGACGGCATAGCGGCAGCTTCGAGGATAAGCGTGGGCACCCTTTACAACTATTACGGCAGCAAGGAAATGATGCTGGTGGCCTACTGCCGTGACCGGATGCAGGAATGCTTCGCCGCCGCCCGCCGGCTGGTCGAAAACCCGCCGGAGTCAGCGGAAGCGGCCTACTTCGAGCTTCTCTCGATCTATCTCAGGGGTTTCGGCGCTCTCGAACGTCCGCTCGTCGGCTCGATGATCAGGATTCTGATCGTAAACCAGGCCCGGGGCACAGGAGTCGCCGGATTCCAGCGCAACGCCTTCGACCAGCTCCGGGTTCTGACGCGGAAACTCAAGGACTCGGGCACGCTGCCGACTTCCGCCCGGGAGGACTCGATCGCCTTCGTACTGTTCGGTATCTGCTCCGATCTGCTGTTTCAGTTCTCGCTCTGCAACGAGGTCGACATCGAAACCCAGGTCTCGCGCCTCGGGCAGTGCATAAACCTCATCTATACCGGTCTTGCGGCCAGGGAGGACACTCCTCCCAACCTCCGCGGAACGAACACTTAGCCGGATGTAAGCCCCCGGGAGGTCTCAGTCTTGAACATTTCCGAAATTTCGGTAAGAAAGAGGGTTACATTCCTGATGCTCTTCGCCTTCATGACGGGCGTCGGCATCTTCGGGCTCACCCAGCTCGGCATCGACCTGTTTCCCAAGCTGGTCTTCCCGCAGATACTGATCTTCAGCCAGCTCACCGGAGCCGGTCCTGAGGAGATGGAGAACCTCGTCACCGAGCACCTCGAAAAGGCGGCCGCCTCCACCAAGAACGTCACCCGTGTGTCGTCGCGGTCGAGTCCGAGCATCAGCATGGTGATCGCGGAGTTCTCCTGGGGAACGGACATGGATCAGGCCGAGACCGACCTGAGACGCTACATGGACATGTACAAGCGTCATCTGCCGGCCGACGCGATGGACCCGATGGTGGTGGTCATGGATGCCAGCCTGGCACCGACTACCATACTCGCCTTCTCCAGCTCGAATCTCGACGGGTTCGAACTGCGCAGACTGGTCGAGGACGAGATCGAACCCCTGCTCCGGAGGGTGGAGGGAGTGGGTTCGGTTGCCGTGGCGGGCGGACAGCAGAGGCAGATCAACGTGATCGTAAACCCTGTCGTGATGCAGCAGAACGGGTTGTCGATCGGACAGGTGGCGAATTCTATCGCATCGGTTCGCGAGGACAGCCCGGCCGGCGAGATCAGCATCGGGGGGCTCAACTCCACGGTCAAGGTGGCCGGTTCCTTCGAGTCGCTGGAGGATCTCGAGCAGCTCGTGATCGGCTACCGGGCCGACGGTTCGCCCATCCTGCTCGAGCAGATCGCGGAGGTCGAGGACGGGATCGTAGAGCCTCTGGGCCGCGTGAGCCTGAACGGCTCGGACATAGTGACGGCGGTGATCTTCAGGCGATCCGACGCCAACACCGTCAATGTGAGCAACAAGCTCGGCCGGCAGCTCGCGGCGATCGAGGAGATGTTCGGCGACCGGATTAAGATCGACGTCCTCTACTCCCAAGCGGACTTCATCAAGGGATCGATCAGCAATCTCTGGACTTCCGCACTGCAGGCGCTCGTGCTGACCGTCGTCGTGCTGCTGGTCTTCCTCCGATCCTGGAAGAGCAGCTCCGCGGTCGCCATCTCAATCCTGATGTCGATGATAACGACCTTCGCCGTGATGTACTTCGCCGACGTGAACCTCAACATCATCTCCCTGGCCGGGCTGACCCTCGCGGTCGGCATGCTGGTGGACAACTCGATCGTCGTGCTGGAGGTGATCGTTCGACGCAGGGAGAGCGGAGAGTCGGTGATACAGGCCTCAATCAACGGCGCCCGCGAGGTCGGCATGGCCATCACGGCATCGACCCTGACAACCGTGGCGGTCTTCATCCCCGTGCTGTTCGTCCCCGGGCTGGCGGGACAGATCTTCCGCGACATGTCCCTTACGATCAGCTTCAGCCTGATTGTCTCGCTGTTCGTAGCCCTGACCTTCATCCCGATGTACACGTCACAAGTGAGGGGTCTCGCCGGCGACGGCAGAGAAAATAGGCTCCAGACGAGGCTTCGCGTGGCCGTCGAGAGACTCGAGGTCCTCTACAGGAAAGGCATCGAATGGTGCCTCCCCCGCAGGAAACTGGTCATCCTCGGGACGCTGGGGATGTTCCTGGTGTCGCTGGCGCTGCTCGCAGTGGTCCCTGTCGAGTTCTTCCCGACTAACGACCGTGCGTTCATCTCGGCCAAAACGTACAGGTCGCCCGGAACCGTCCTCGAAGCGACCGATTCGACCGCCAGGATGATCGAGCGCGGCATCTCCGCCATCGTCGATTCTGCGGACTGCGAGGCGTTCTACATCGAGGTGGGGCAGCTCGAGGGCTTCGCCGCGATCTTCGGCAACAGCAGCTCCAACAACCTCAACTTTTCCCTGGCGCTCGTCCCGAGAAGTGAGCGATCGGTCAGCCAGGCGGCCTACGAGGACAGCATCAGGGCCCTGCTGGCCACGATGCCGGACCTGGAGTTCTCCATCCAGGAAGGCGGCGCGATGTCCAGCACCGCTCCAATCGAGATTCGTTTCTACAGTGAGGACCTGGAGGAACTCCGGACGGTCACCGACCGGTGCGCCGACGCCCTGAAACTCATCCCGGGCGTACGGGACGTCTCGACCTCGATGGACATCCAGAGGGTCCAGCAGACCTTCGTTCCGAACGCCGCCGCTCTGGCGAGGTTCGGCGTGCCGAGAGCCGCCCTCGGCTCCGAGGTTTCCACGGGGATAATGGGGATGGCGGCCGGCTTCTTCCGGGATGAGGGGGCCGAGTACGACATCTTCGTGAGATACCCCGGGCAGTACCGCGACGACATCGATCAGATAATGGCTTCGCCGGTGGCCGGCCGGCCGCTGGCGGCATATGGACGGATGGAGACCGGACTGGTTCCGCAGACCATACAGCACATCGACCAGGCCCGCGTCGCAACGGTCTCCTGCTCCAACACCGGCAGGGCGCTCGGGAGCATTGCGGCCGATGCCGACAGGATGCTGGACACCCTGGAGACCGACGGACTCCGGTGGGAGATAGCGGGCCAGGTGGAGGACCAGCGCGAGACCTTCATGTACCTCACGATCGCCATCTTCGCTGCGGTCGCCCTCGTCTACATGGTGATGGCCGGGCAGTTCGAGTCCTTCCTCGAGCCGTTCATCATCATCTTCACGGTTCCGATGGCCTTCATAGGCGTGATAATCACGCTCCTGATAACCGGAACCTCGCTTTCCGTGACGGCGATGATCGGCATACTGATGCTGGCCGGGATCGTCGTGAACAACGGCATCGTTCTCGTTGACTACGCCAACCAGCTACGCGGCGCGGGGCTGGGCCTCTTCGAAGCCGTTGCGGAGGCGGGCAGGGTCCGCCTTCGGCCGATCCTCATGACCGCCCTGACGACCATCATCGGAATGATCCCGCTCGCGCTGGGCATGGGCGACAGCGGCGAGACCTGGGCTCCGATGGCCAGGTCGGTGATGGGCGGCCTGACCGTGGCCACTTTCCTCACGCTCTTCGTTCTCCCGTGCCTCTACATCGTCCTTGGGAACAGGAGGAAGGCCTGGCATAAGAGCGATGAATGACGCCTGCGGCTGGGTAGTCATCGAACTGGAGAGTGTAGGTTCTACTAACGACTACCTGAAGGAAAGGCTTCACGGCCTCCATGACAGGACGGTCGTCACGGCACGCAGGCAGACGGCCGGGAGAGGGCGCCTCGGCAGAACCTGGGCCTCCCCCCCAGGCGGCCTCTATGCGAGCCTCCTCCTGAAGCCTCCCCCCGTCCCGGAACTCGCGCAACGGGTGTCGCTCCTCGCAGCCGGGATACTCTGCGGGATAATGGGCGAGGCGGGCATGGATGCCTGCATCAAGTGGCCCAACGACGTTCTGGTGGATGACCGCAAGATCGCCGGAATCCTGCCCGAATTCGGTACGAAACCCGAGCCCTGGTTCATCCTCGGGGCGGGGGTCAATCTGGTTTCCGCCCCGCCGGTCCCCGACGGCAGAGGGCTTCCTTCGACGGCCTGGTCGGAGTACGCCCGGCCTCCCGCCCCCGGAGAGCTTCTCGCGAGCTTTCTCTCATGTCTCGATGCAGCCTGGCCGGATCGTTCCGTCGATCCTCTCGCGGGCGGAACGGAGTCCATATCACGCAGGCTTTGGAGGTTCGGCCGCACTGTCCATATATCCAGAGGCAGTGACGCCGTGACGGGAGTGGTGACCGGGATCGATGCCGCGGGCAGGCTCGTCCTGCGGTCCGACTCCGGAACGACAGTGCTGGACAGCGGTGAGATCGGGATGATCTGAAAACCGCGCGGAGGCGCCCCGGCCTCCGCGGCGATCCGGATGGAGGCGCTCATGGCCGTCGCCAGATCCAGGACCGAGCCAGGGAAGAAATCCAGGAAGGGCAAGGTTTTCGTCCTCGACACGAACGTCCTCCTCTACGACTTCAACTGTATCGACAACTTCGAGGAGAACGACGTGGTCATCCCGATCACGGTTCTCGAGGAACTCGACGAATTCAAGAAGGGCAGCGACACGATAAACTTCAATGCGAGGGAGTTCATCAGGAAGCTCGACAGGCTGTCCGGCGACGGCCTCTTCACCGACGGGCTGCCCCTGGGGAAGGGGCGCGGCAAGCTCTTCGTGATGACGGCCGAGCCGAAGTCGTCCGTCGTGGAGCAGGCCTTCATCAACGACAAGGCCGACCACAGGATACTCGCCCTGACCGAGCAGCTCAGGCGCACCACGCCCGGCCGCCCGGTGGTCCTCATAAGCAAGGACATCAACCTCAGGATGAAGGCCAAGTCCCTGGGCCTGTACGCCGAGGACTACGAGACCGGGAAGATCGAGAACATCGACGAACTCTACACCGGAAGCGGCGTGGCGGAGGGTGTCGATACGACGGTGATCGCCAGGTTCTATTCCGAACCGTACAGCGTTCCCGTGGCTGAAGCCGGGCTCACCGGCACTCCCGTGCCGAACCAGTACTTCATACTCCGCAACGGCAGCAGCAGCGCCCTGGCCAGGTTCAATCCGCAGGAGGCCACGCTCGAAAGGGTATCCAAGCAGAGGGTGTTCGGCATCGACCCCAGGAACGCCGAACAGGCTTTCGCGATCGACGCGCTGATGCGGCCGGACCTGCAGCTCGTGACTCTAACCGGGAAGGCCGGGACGGGGAAGACCCTGCTCGCGCTGGCCGCTGCTCTCGAACAACGGCGCAACTTCAGGCAGATCTATCTGGCCAGGCCGGTCGTACCTCTGGGCAACAGGGATCTCGGCTACCTTCCGGGCGACGTGAAGAGCAAGCTCGATCCGTACATGCAGCCTCTCTGGGACAACCTGGCGGTCATCAGGAGCAGATTCCCGCCCGACGGGCACGAGCAGAAGCAGATCACCGACATGCTGGAGAACGAGAAGCTGTACATCGCGCCGCTCGCGTACATCAGAGGGCGCAGCCTGGACAGGGTGTTCTTCATCGTCGACGAGGCGCAGAACCTGACTCCGCACGAGGTGAAGACGATCATCACAAGGGCGGGGGAGGGCTCCAGGATGGTCTTCACCGGAGACATATACCAGATCGACACGCCGTATCTCGACAGCCAGTCCAACGGGCTCACCTACCTGGTGGACAGGATGAGGGGACAGAACCTCTACGGTCAGGTGAACCTGCTGAAGGGCGAGAGGAGCGTTCTGGCCGAGCTGGCGAGCAACATCCTCTGACCGGCCCGCTCGCTGGCCCGGATGCGATGGCCTATAATCCGCAGGGCGGACCCGGATGATCGCTTGATCGGATGTGTCCGCCGGCCGGCTCTTCTCGGATGACGCCGGTCGTTCCGAGCCAACCTATGAATGGAGACCCGGATGTGCGGAATCGCCGGAGTCGTCAGTCTCGGCGGCCCCCTCTCAGAATCCGATCTCGGCGCCGGCCGGGAGATGACCCGTCTGCTCCGGCACAGGGGGCCAGACAGCACGGGTGAACTCCACGACGCCTGGTGCTACCTCGGCAATTCGCGTCTCAGCATCATCGATCTCTCGGAGAACGCCTCACTGCCCATGTCGAACGAGGACGGATCGGTGTGGCTCTGCTGCAACGGGGAGATCACCAACTTCAGGGAACTGGAGAGAAAATTCTCCCTCCGGGAGAAGTACGCCTTCCGATCCAGCTCCGACATGGAGACGGTGCTCCGTCTGTATGAGCACATGGGTATCGCGATGCTCGGCGAGCTTTCCGGGATGTTCGCACTGTGCATCTACGACCGCAGGATCGGAAGGGTCTGGATCGTACGGGACTTCTTCGGCACGAGGCCCCTGTTCCACACTACGATCGGCGACAGGCTCTATTTCGCATCCGAGATAAAGGCATTCTACGGCATACCGGGCTTCCGGCCGGCCCCGTGCCTCGAGGCCATGCACCATTACTTCTCCCTGGCCTACGTCCCCGGGACGCTGACCGCCTTCGAGGGCGTCTCGGAGCTGGACGGAGCGCACCTCGTCGAGGCCGTCCCCGGCGTTCAGGGATCGGCCTCCATCAGGCCGTACTACGAGATCAGGTTCGATCCGAGGGACGACATGACCGAGGACGAGGCCGTGGAAGGGTTTTTCGAGGCTCTTCGGGACTCCGTCCGGAGGAATCTGATCGCGGACGTTCCGATGGGGATCACCCTCAGCGGAGGCCTGGACAGCAGCTCGGTGCTCGGGCTTGCGAGGCATCTGGGCTCTTCCTCCAAACTCCACAGCTTCTCCCTCAGGATAAACGAGAAGAGTTTCGACGAGTCCGTCTACCAGAGGGCGATGGCGAGCTACGCCGGCTCGACCCACCACGAGATAACAGTCGACCCCGGAGACGTCCTGAGGGTCATCGAGCGCCATATGGCCTACATGGACGAGCCTATCGGGGACGGCTCCGCAATCCCCTTCTTCCTCCTGGCGGAGAAGGCCCGGGACCATGTGAAGGTTCTCCTGTCCGGAGAGGGCGGGGACGAGATCTCCAACGCCTATGAAACCCACATGGCCTGCAGGATGGCATCGCTCTACCGCCGGTGCGTCCCCCGGCCCCTCCGGAAGGTCAACCTGTACCTGGCCGGCATGCTCCCTGTCTCGTACAGGAAGCTGAGCTTCGACTTCCTGGCCAAGAGGTTCACGAAGGGGGCGGAACTGCCGGTGCCGGAGGCCCATCTCCACTGGCGGCACGTCTTGGAGGAGGACGAGAAGGCGCTTCTGATGCCGGGGCTGAGAGGCTTCGTTCCTACCAGCGAGATCTTCAGACAGGCGTTCAATAGTGTGGATTTCGAGGACGATCTCGACAGGATCGCCTACATCGACCTGAAGAATTTCTTCATCGGCGACCTCATGCAGAAGAACGACCGGATGGTCATGGCCCACTCGATCGAGGCGCGCTTCCCGTTCGTGGACAGGCAGGCCTTCGAGTTCTTCTCGACGATTCCGAACCGGTACAAGATAAAGGGCCTCCATCGCCGCTGGGTCGAGAAGAAGGCCATGGCGAGAGTGCTTCCGCCGATCATCAGGAAGCGGCAGAACTTCGGGATCGAGCTGCCCTACTCCCTCTGGCTGGAGGGGGAGCTGCGCGAAACGGCGGAGTCATATTTCTCGAAGCAACGGGTGGAGGCGACCGGATTCCTCTCCTATCCGGCGGTCAGGAACCTCTTCGATCAGCATCTGTCGCGGAGGAGGGACAACGGGAGGGTGCTCTGGTGCATCCTCAACGTCCTGCTATGGCACGACCTCTTCATCGCCGGCCAGGGGTTCAGGCGTCATCTGGCCTGATCCGGCCGTGTCCCTCAACGAAGCCGCCGTCCTCGACATCTCTCCCAGCGCTCCCGCCGAGAGTCCCAGTCTGGCCAGCGCGCCCAGACTGAGAAGGGCCGAGAACAGGTTCATGAAGGCGTGGTCGAGCACCCCGGCGGCGAAAGCCCTTGCCTGATCGACTCCGAATCCGGTAAGGAGGGTGACCGTGGCCCCTTCGTAGACTCCGAGTCCGTTGGGGGAGAATGGAACGGCCTTCGCCAGGTTCGAAAGGAACAGGACGAAACCCGTCTCCACGGGACCAAGATTGATGTCGAGAGCGGCGAGGAAGATGTAGAGGGTCATCACGTCGAAGATCCATATCGCGCACGAGATCAGGAACAGCCCGGGGACGCGCCGGCCTGCGCCGCTGATGCCGTCCCTGACTCTCAGGATCGGTTCCCTGAAGCGGTGGAGCGGCCCCGCGAGGAGACGGGCGAACCCGTCGGGGCGGAACCAGAAGAGCGATCCGGCCAGGATGATGATCGAAAGCACCGCGAATCCGGCGGCCATGCTTGCCGCTCCGGCGCCCCCCGAACCCGCGGGGAGCATGACGAGGCACAGCCCGGCGAGAACGAGGAGGGCTGCAAGGTCGAGTATCCTCACCAGAACCGCGGAGAAGATTCCCTCGGCATAGCCAAGACCGTCGCGGCGCTTCAGGTAGACGACCTTCACCGCGTCTCCCAGTCTCGCGGGAACGAACTGGTTGACAAGATCGGCGGCAAGCTCGAGGCTGAGGGAATCGAGGAACCCCTTCGAAACCCCCTGCATCGAGAGAGCCATCCTGAGACGGGCTCCCCTCAGGAGCCAGGAGATCGAATAGACGGCCGAGAGTGGAAGGAGCCAGGCGGGGGAGATGCTCTTCGCGGCGGAAACGGCCTCCGGAAGCCCGCAGATCACGCCGACCGCCGCCAGCAGCAGAAGCCCGGCGGTGAGCGACAGGACGAACCTCACGGCCCTCTTCAATTCGGCTCCATGCCCGATACTAACCACATTCCCGGCGTCCGGGGAGGAAGAGGAGAACGGATCCGGAATCGACGGATGACGGACAGATCGCCTCCGTGCAATGTTCGGGGCTGTCGGGAGGTTTGGAGATGCATGGAGTCAGCGTGATAATCCCCGCCTGCGACGAGGAGGAGTCCATCGCCGGGGTGCTCGCCGAACTGCGTGGCGTGCTTGAAGACTGCGGCGAATACGAACTGGTGGTCGTCGATGACGGATCGACCGACATGACCGCCCGGGCCGCCTCCGAGGCCGGCGCCAGAGTCATGGCGCACGCATCCAACCGCGGATACGGTGCCGCCCTCAAGACGGGCATCCGTGCCGCACGGTACGATCGGATAGTGATCACGGACGCCGACGGCACCTACCCGGCGTCCTTCATCCCCGGCCTCCTCGCATCCCTGGAGGAATGCGACATGGTCGTCGGCGCCCGCACGGGCGGGCAGGTCCACATCCCCCTCGTCCGCAGGCCGGGGAAGTGGATACTCAGAACCCTCACCCAGTACGTGACGGGGAGCTCCGTGCCGGATTTCAACTCCGGGCTCAGAGCCTTCCAGCGCAGCCTCTTCCTCCAGTACCGCCACCTCCTCCCGGACAAGTTCTCGTTCACGACGACGATAACCGTAGCCTGCCTCTGCGACGGTCTGCGGGTGAAATTCCTGCCAATCGACTACCGCCCCAGGGTGGGGAGGTCCAAGATGCGGGCGGTGAACTTCTTCATATTCATCGGGCTCGTCCTTCGCCTCTCCACACTCTTCCGGCCGCTCCGGATCTTCATGCCCGCCTCCCTGGTCTGCTCCGCCGCCGGCTTCGTCAAGATGGGTCTCGACATAGTCGTGGCCATGAAGAACTCGGGAGGAATGTCGTTTTGGCAGGTACTCCTGTCAGGCAGGGAGATAGTCTCCACCACCTCGATCGTCCTGATCATGGCGGGCCTGCAGATCGCGCTGGTCGGCCTGCTCGCGGAAGCCATAGCGAACAGGTCCGCAGCACACCCGACGGACGGAAGGGAATGACTTACACACCGCTACCCGCTCCAACGGCAACCCGGATGGTCTGAAATGTGCGGATTCGCAGGCATCCTGACTCCCGCCGGGGAATCGCCCGATCCCGGAACCCTTCAGCGGATGGGCTCCGTTCTCCTCCACAGGGGGCCGGACGACGGCGGATTCGCCGTCTTCGGGCCGTGCGGCCTGGTTCACAGGAGACTTTCGGTCATCGATCTGTCCACCCAGGGCAGGCAGCCGATGTCCAACGAGGACGGAACCGTCTGGATGGCCTACAACGGGCAGGTCTACAACCACCTCGAGCTTAGGAGGTCCTTCGACCTCGACGGCAGGGGCCATTCCTTCAGGTCGAAAACGGATACCGAGGTACTCGTCCATCTGTACGAGGAACTGGGCGAGGGAATGCTGCCGCTGCTCGACGGGATGTTCGCCCTGGCGATCTGGGACGCCCGCGAAAGCCGTCTGCTCCTCGCCCGCGACAGGTTCGGCATAAAGCCTCTGTTCTACTGCCGGAAGGGGGGCCAGCTGGCCTTCGCCTCCGAGATAAAATCCCTCCTCGAGCTGGACGGCATGGAACGCGAGCCGGAGCCGGAAGCCCTCTTCCACTACCTTTCCATGGACTACATCCCCGGGGGGCTGACGGCCTTCCGGGGAATCTCGGAACTCAGGCCGGGGCATGTCGTCTCGACCCGCGACCCGTCCAGCGTGAATCCCACTCCGTTCACGGGCCCCGAACCGGCGATCGACCCGACCATCACCGCCGGCGAGGCGGTGGAACGGGCCGGGAGCCTGCTGGCGGCCGCGGTAAAAAGGCAGCTCGTCTCGGATGTGCCGGTGGGAGTGATGCTCTCCGGCGGGATGGACTCGAGCGCGCTGGCCGCTCTTATGAGCGACTCGGGCGCAGGGGCCGGCTTCCATTCATTCTCGCTCCGCTTCAGCGATCCGAGCTTCGACGAGTCCCGCTACGCGGAGATGGTTGCCTTCCGGCTCGGCACATCCCATCACGTGATCGACGTAGAGCCCGGTGTCGTGGCGGATCTTCTCCCGGTGCACATGTCCTTCATCGACGAGCCCTATGCGGACGGCTCGGCCATCCCTACGTTCCTGCTCGCGAGGGAGGCGAAGAATCATGTGGCCGTTCTCCTGTCCGGGGAGGGCGGCGACGAGTTCTTCGGCGGATACGACACGCATGCCGCGATGAAGATCAGGAAGGCGTACAGGCGCGTGCCGGCGTTCATCAGGAAGGGCCTGATCCGGCCGCTGGCCCACTCTCTGCCCGTGTCGCACAGGAAGCTCAGCTTCGACTTCAAGGTCAGGAGATTCACCGAGGGGGCCGAACTGGACGTCCCCGGGTCGCACTTCCACTGGAGGGTTGTGCTGACGGAGGACGCCAAGAGATCCGTGTTCGCGGGAGGAGAGGGCTACCCCCCCACGGATTCGTTCTTCAGACAGGTGTACGACGGCGCCTCCGGCGACGACCTGGCGAGGATACTGAAGATCGACTCGTCCTTTCACCTGCCGGACGACCTGATGATAAAGAACGACAGGATGACGATGGCCCACTCGATCGAGGCCAGGGTGCCGTTCACCGATCTGGAGCTGGTCGCCTTCCTCGCGAGTGTGCCGTCTGCGGTGAAGCTGCCCGGCCTCAGGAAGAAGCACCTGCTCCGCGAGGCCATGAGGGGCCGTCTGCCGGAAGCCGTGCTGAGGAAGAAGAAGGTCGGGCTCGAGATGCCCTATTCCTCCTGGATGAGGAGGGAGCTGAGATCGGTAGTCGAGGAGGAGCTGGGAGGGCCGGCCCTCGGGGGCTGCCCGCTCCTCGAGCCCTCCGGTGTCAGATCGCTCTGGGAGGACCACCTCGCCATGCGGGCGGACAACGGCAGGGCACTCTGGGGGCTTCTGAACTACATGATCTGGCACCGCCTTTACATCTCCTCCAGCGGATACCGGGCGAATCTCAGGATCGGAGATCCGGTGGCCGATGTCCGGATCTGATTCGGTCGTGATAGTCGGGGGCGGCCCTGCGGGGCTGGCCTGCGGGATCGAGCTGCTCAGATCGGACGCTGACCGGGAAGTAACGGTACTGGAGAGGGAGCCCTCTCCCGGCGGAATCGCGGGCGGGTTCTCCCGGGGCGGACTCGACTACGACTATGGGAGCCACCGGATACACCCCTCCGTCGAGGGCCGGGTGCTTGCTTTCCTTACGGGTCTGCCGGGGCTGGAGCTGCGGAGGAAGCGCCGGAACGGGCGGATCCTCCTCGGAGGTCGGCTGGTCAGGTTTCCCCCCTCGCCCGTCGATGCCCTAGTGAAACTGCCTCCCGGCCTTTCCATGCGCATACTGGGAGATCAGATCGGAGGGCTCTTCAGATCCGGAAGTACCTCCGTCGCCCCCGGCTCCTTCTCGGAAGCCGTGGAGTCGGGAACCGGACGGACCATGGCCCACGCGTTCTACATTCCCTATACGAAAAAGCTCTGGGGGCTTCCGGCGGACGAGATCTCGAGCTTCCAGGCCGCCAGGAGGGTGTCCTCCGCCCGCCCGGGCGGCCTGCTGACCAAGGTTCTCGGCGGCCTGCCGCTGGTCTCCAGGTTCGATCCCTCGAGGTTCTTCAGCTATCCGGCGGGAGGGTTCGGCGCTCTCGCGGAGGCGCTTGCGAGGGAGTTCAGGAGGCTCGGCGGAACCCTCCGCACGGATTCGGAGGTGGTCTCCGTCTCCTACGAGGGCGCATCCATGAAGGCAACCACCTCCGACGGCTTCAGCAGGACGGCCGGGCGCCTCGTCTGGTCCGCCCCGCTGGACGCGCTGGCCTCGTCCTTCACGGCAGCGGCGCCTGCGGAAGTGCTCGCAGCCGCCGGGAGGCTCTCGTACAGGTCGATGGTCCTCCTGTACGTCCAGATCGAGAGCGGGCCCTACACCCGGTTCGACGCCCACTACTTCCCGGATGGTTCGATCAGGTTCTCGCGGATGTCGGAGCCGCGGAACTATCTGTGCGGTCCTGCAACAGACGCCGGCCGCGGCAGGACGGGGCTCTGCCTCGAACTGCCGTGCGACATGGGCGGGGACGACTGGAAAGCGGGACCGGAGGTTCTGTACGAGAGGCTTCTGGAGGATCTGCGGGGATCGCCCCTGCCTCCTCCGGAAGCGGTAGGCGACATCTGGGTGAGGAGGCTCACCCACGCATATCCCGTCTACAGAATGGGTTTCGAGCAGGATCTACGGACGGTCTCGGAATGGTCCCTGTCCGATCCGCGCCTTGTCCTGACGGGCCGCCAGGGCCTCTTCGCCCACGACAACCTGCATCATGCCATCGAGACCGGTCTCGCGGCCGCAGACTGCCTGGCGGGCCCCGGCTTCGACACGGATTCCTGGCGAAAGCGTCTGGAGGGCTTCCGGCTGCACCGCGTCAGCGACTGAGCCGCGCCCGGCTCCCCTATGCGCTCAACGGAACGAGGGCGCAGGCCACACTATCGTCGCAGAAGAATCCTCTAAGCTCACCTGGACCAGGTTCTCTATGTAGACGCGGGTCTTCCCGGCCACCCTCGGATCATCTGTTTCGGATGCATACCCGAGAAGCTCCGCGAGATCGGGGCAGTCGCTCACGATGCGCGCGCCGTCGATCACCCGGTCCCCCCTGGCCACAACCAGGTCGACCGCCTGCCTGTATGTCATCATCCTGCCGCATATCCGGGAGGTTTCCACCGATCCCCAGACCGCGAAAAATGCGACGAGCGCAATTGCGAGCGCAGTGCGAAGCCCGGCGGGGATGCGGCCTCTCCAGGACAGCAGGCCGGCCAGGATCATCGAGTAGCCGAGGGAGGGCAGCCAGTGGAAGCTGTGCTGTATCCAGACGAAGGCGAACGGTGCGATGGTGCACAGGCAGAGGAAGGCGCCGAATCTCACCTCGCGCGGCAGCCTGCGGACCAGCGTCGCCGCGGCGAGAGTGGCGATGGCGACGGCTCCGGCCGGAACCGTGTCGATGAAGAAGGAGAGCCCGGTCCCCTCCAGCACGAAGCGTCCGAACTGCGCGAGGTAGGCCGTCCCCGTGTTGAGTGGGCCCACGTCGCCGAGCGGCAGGGACATCATGCTGCGGATTCCGAACCCGATCGTCGGTATGGCGATTGCGGAGATCCAGGCCGTCTTCGTCCGCCCGAGCACCTCCCTGATGCTCCAGCCGCCCCATATGACGAGCCATGCGAAGGGAAGCGCGAACCCGGCGATCGCGCTCTCCTTGGAGAGGAATCCGGCCAGGAAATAAAGGGCCATGCGTATCTGCCCGGCCTGTCCCGCCCCGCGGACCAGCCATCTGTCGGCCTCGCGGACGGCCAGCAGCAGGAACAGGGCGGCCAGCCTGTCGTTCCGGCCGGTGAAGGTGAACATGGACCAGCCCTGGGCCGGGAGAAGCATCCAGAAGATCAGAGTCAGCCATGCCGCAGTCCTGCTCCAGGACCTTAGAAGGAGCGATGCGATCACGGCGAGAGTGGCCCATGAGAGCAGGAAATCAGTCAGGTGATAGAACCTGTAGTCGGTTCCGTACATCAGGAAGTCCAACAGGAAGGTGAGGCTGTAGAGGGGTCTCACCAGTCCCCATCGGAGCGACTCTCCCAGCGTCCAGGCGAATGTTGCGTTACCTTTGAAAAGGAACTCCTGGATGAACCTCGTCACCGTTTCCGAGTCGAAGGGGACGAAGAAGACAACCGACCGCGCGAGCAGGGTCACGACGGGATAGAGGATCAGCGCCACGGACATGCCGCGCCGTCCCGAGAACCATTGTGCAATCGCGCCTTCAGTCTTCGAATCGCGGATCAAGGACGCTCCTCCTTCCATCGATCTCGAGCATGGCGAGATGGGCGGCCCGGAACCATCTCGGCGTCCTCGTAAGGACGGACCGCAGGCCGGGTCGCGACGCCTTCGCCCCGGCCAGGAATCTCCTCACTTCATGTCTTGGAGATTCGCCGGAGGTCGTGAACGGGAGATATAACCTGATCCTGTCGTCTCCCTGCAGCCTGCGGACCGGGCGGATGCCGAACTCGCCGGCTCTCTCCGTGAGTTCGCAGTTCACCGGGAGGTTGAAGATCGAGATGTTGGCATAGTCGATATCCGCCGCGTTCCTCTCGATGAAGTCCATGGTCCCGGCCCTGGAGGCCGGCCCCTCCCCGGGCAGGCCGAAGAGGAAGTAGCAGTAGGTTCTGATGCCGAGCCCCGCCGTCCTCCTGACAACCTCCGACGCCGTATCGGGATCGATCCCCTTGTCGAAGGTTTCGAGCAGCTTCCGGTCGGCCGATTCCACGCCGTACTGGAGCATCGCGCATCCCGATTCGGCCGCCCTTTCCAGGAGATCGCCCGAAAGGATGTCGCGCGAAGGGCGGGCGAAGCCGTAGAAGGCTGCTCCGGACCGCCGCAGGGAAGGAAGCGCCTCGTCGAGGTATCCCGGGGCCAGGGCGGAGTCCAGCAGATGGATCACCGGACCTGCGGATACGATCTCCCCGGGAGCGTCCTCCATGAGCGAGACCAGGGCGTCCGGTCCGATCTTCCGGAAGGGTTGCGTCCTGTCCGGGCAGAAGAGGCACCTGTTCCAGAAGCATCCCGTGCTGATGGCGAAGGGCACTACGGGCCGGGGCGAGATGTAGTCCGTCCTGCCGGCCGTGAGCGGCCATCTCAGCCTGTTCAGCATCGCCTCGCCGGGGGCCGTGCCCGCGAGTGAGCCACCGTCCCCGTATTCCAGCCGGCCGAGAACCCTGCCCAGTTCTCCGGCTCCCTCTCCCGTCTCCCTGAGGCTGTTGAGCAGAGATCCCCCGGCTCTTGTCGCAATGCCTCTGCGCGCGATGTGACGGATCGCGTCGATCGCCCCGGCGAGCTGGGAGAGGTAGGAGACTGAAACAAGGACCTCCCGGGGCTTCAGTTCGTCCAGCACCGGGTCCAGCGCTCTCTCGTACAGGTCCTGGAACGGAGCGGAGCCTTCCTCGCAGATCTGGAGTATCCGGGAGGGGGAGTGGCTGCCGGTGGGAGGCTCGAGGTCCATCAGCGTGGTCCTCCAGCCGGTCCTGCGCGATTCTTCGACAAGCGAACCGTGCAGGAATCCGCAGGCGGTCCTGTGCGTCTGCGGAGTGAATCCCCCTCTCCGCCCGCGGAGCAGTTCCAGCGCCTTCGAAACCTGGCCGGCGCCTTCGCGCTCGAATATCCCCATGTAGAACTCGAGGGAAAGGTCGAGCAGCACCGCATCGAAGCCCCTGGCCCTCAGGGCGGCCGAGAGCAGGAAGGCGCCCGAGGGCGGTTCCGCCGGGGTGCAAACCGGCGGAGAAACCACGAGGAAATCCACGCTGCTCGACCCGTGGGCTATGTTCCGCCCCCAGCCTGTTCCGCCCCGGGAGCCGGGGCTACCAGCACGACCTCCGATGCGGGGCTCACCCAGCGGTGCATCAGGATCGTCCGTCCGCCGGCGATTTCGAGCGCGGTTCTGCCTCCCCAGAAGTCGCTGATGATCCATACCCGCGGATACAGTACAAGGAGGCTGTCGAGCATCCCCTCGACATCTATCGAGGGACGCACCGGTTGCACGGCGTAAGGATCGGCCGCACAGGCGGAGGCGTATGGCGCGTCGTTATTCCTGTAGTACTCGTATGCAATGCCGCCTGACTGGCCGCCCGCGACGAGGACGGCGTCTCCGCACCCGAGGTTCTCCTCGACGAATCTCACGGCCGCCCTCCAGTCGCTCCGGTGGTAGGGGTAGGTGTCCGTCTTCATGTACGAAACCAGCGGAACCGCCGATGCCAGGGCGATCAGGGGGCCGGCCGGACTCCAGCGGGAGGCCAGGGCTCCCAGCGACAGGGCCAGTGGAACCCAGAGGACCGCGAGATGCCGCACCGTGGGCCAGTCGAAGAGGAAGGACCCGAGCGGAAGGACCACGGCGGCGACCGCCCATGCCCTGTATCTCGGGGCGATCCTCCTGTCGGCGAGGAGAGCGGCCACGCCCGCCAGTTGGAGGAGCAGGAAACCCGCCACGAAGGCGGCATTGCGGGGCCTGACCAGGGAGGCTCTGGAGACAGGCGGCGAGAGCCCGTCGGGGATGAGGGAGGAGAAGACCTCCAGGCTGCCGACGACAATCCTGCTCGGGGTTTCCTGGAAAAAGCCGGCGGCTTCCAGCCTCTGCCGCCTCAGAGAGGCCTGTTCCGCCGTCCTGAGAGTCACGGGAAGAGTCAGCAGCACGACCGCGAACAGTGCGAGGAGAGGCGCCGCAGGCCTCCTGAAGCCCGCTGCTGGCAGCCTGAGAAGCCAGGCAAGGATGACCGATACGGCGAAGAGCGCGTTCGTGGCCATGCCGGCAGCGGCCGTCAGGACGGCGAACACTAGCGCTCTCCGGTTTCCCCTCCATGCCCTGTCGCAGAGGTCCATGAGCAGGAAGGTCAGGAAGGCCATCTGGGAGTAGAGCCAAGCCTCCTGCCCCAGCGATACGGCGAACGGGGCCAGCGCCCAGGCCGTGGCGGCCCAGAAGGCTCCCCTGCGTCCCACCCATCTGGAGACCAGCGAGAACAACGGCAGTATCGTGAGAACCGAGAAGGCGAGGGGCAGAGCCCGCAGGCCCGCCTCCGTGCCGCCGAACAGCACCGAGGAGAGCTTGATGAAGAAGAAGGCGAGGGGAGGGTGCGGCGAGCCCGCCAGGGACATCGACACGATTTCACCGAAGGACCTGTCGACGAGCCCCGCCGCGAAGGCCTCGTCGACCCAGAGGCTCCTCGAGCCGAGGCCCCAAAGCCTGACGGCCGCCGCTGCGACCAGGGGCCCCAGCCAGAGAGGCAGACTCCGGAGGAACGAAAGGAGGCTCCTCGACCGAAGTTCTTCAGGCATCAGCGAAGGAGCGAATGCAGGCAGATCCGCACATAGGACTTGAGGCTGTCCCTCCAGAGCGGCATTCCGAGGTCGACGTCGAGCAGCCTGAGCACCAGCGACTCGGCCGCCTCCATCCGGGGCCGGGGCGCCGGAAGGGGGTACTCGGACGACTGACAGGGAACGGCATCCTCCGGATCGTAGCCCGCGGCTTCGAGAACCTCCCTCGCCAGCTCGAACCTGCTGGCGGCGGGGCCTCCTCCGACGACGTGGTACAGACCGAATGGGCTGGTGTCGACGAGCTTCAGGACCGCTGCGGCCAGATCCCGGGTGTAGGTCGGGGATCCCACGCAGTCCCTCACCACGCGGATCACGCCTCCCTCACGGGCCTTCCGCAGGAGGCTCGGAACGAACTTGCTGTCCTTCTCGCCGCCGCCGAAGAGCCAGCCGGTCCTCACGATCCAGTGGTCGGGCGAGAACGACCTGACGGCGTTTTCCCCCTGAAGTTTCGACCTCCCGTAGACGCTGCGCGGGGAAGGGTCGTCGAACTCGGTGTACGGTGAGGTCTTGTCCCCGTCGAACACCGCTATCGTCGAGACGAAGAGGACCGGGACACCCAGCGAACGGCTGACCTGGGAGACCACGCTGGGGCCAAGCGAGTTGGCCCTGAATGCGTAGAGGGGGTCGGTCTCGCACCTGTCGACGTTGGTAGCTCCTGCGAGCAGCACTGCGATGTCGGGCTTCTCCGAGCCAAGAACCTCTCTGACCCTTGTTCTATCGCACACGTCGCACTGCCCGTGGTCGAGGGGGATCAGCCCGACCCTGCCCTCCCACTCGTCGCACAGGCCCGCACCCAGCATTCCGCCGGCGCCGAAGACAACGGCCTTCACCGCCGGCTCTCCGATCGCAGAGTCCTCTTCATCCTCATCATGTCTGAGATCGTCGCTCTCACAACCTGCCAGCGGGCGCCTGACGCCTTGCCGGTGAGCCTCGGGTAGTGATGGACGCCGACCTGGTCGATCCTCACCCCGAGTCTGGAGAGCTTGATGAGGATCTCCGCATCGATGAAAGCACTGTCCGACTCGATGGATATCCTGTCCAGCGCTGCACGGGGATAGAGCTTCATGCTGCAGTTGACGTCCCTCACCGACAAACCGAACAGCATCTTCAGGATGGTTCCGTAGACCATCGTCTGAATCCTGCGGGTGACGCTGTCGGCCCTGTTCAGCCTGTACCCCGCGACCACGTTGGTTCCGTCCGCCGCCTTCAGAAGTTCCTCGAGCTCCCCGAAATCGTACTGGCCGTCGCCGTCGGTATAGGCCACCAGGTCGAAGGCGCGCGCCTCCCCGAACCCGGTTCTGAGTGCACCGCCGTATCCGCGGTTCCTCTCGTGGTGTATGACTTTTATCCTCGGATCTCCGGCGGCCAGCTCGTCGGCCACTTCCGCGGTCCGGTCGGGCGATCCGTCCTCCACGATCGTTACGTCGAAGTCCGAGGTCAGCCTCTCTAGGGCTGCGACAGCGTTGGAGACGGTTTTGGCGATGTTGCCCTCGTCGTTGTACGCCGGGCAGAAGAAGGAGATGCGGGGTTTATCGAGCATGAGATCGGATCCTAACTGCAAAGAGGGCCTGATCGAGTGAACGGGGCGACTATATCTTCCTTCGGGGAATGGCGCCAGATTCGGATACGCTTTCAAAACGCCGGCGAGTGGCGGATTCGGCGTCCTCACGATTGGGAGGGTTCCGCCTGCAGGAGCGTTTCGACAACGCGGGCTCCCCGCCCGCCGGGATAACGGTCATAATCTGGAAGAATCCCGCAGGGCGGAAGAGGAAGGACGGGACGTGTTCGATCCGGTGACCGCATGGGAGGATTTCCGCAGGAACTACTCGGTGTCGGGGCTGCCGGCCTATACCTCGCGCTTCAGGAAGAGGCCCGCCCGCACCTGTTCCAATCCGGGCGCACCATGGGAGAATCTCCGGTGCAGAACGATCGACGGATGGAGCTTTTCCGCGCCCCATCTCCGGAGGGGCGGAAGGGTAGTCGTCCTGGTTCACGGGCTGCACGGAGACCTGGCCCGGATGGAAGCGCTGGCCGGGCTCTTCGGCAGCAGGGGTTTCTCCGCGATCCTCGTTCCGGTCCGGGGGCACGACGATCACCCATGCCGGCGCACCACCGGGGGGCCGGGAGAGGCGCTGGACGTTTCGGCTGCGGTCTGCGCCGCGGAGGAATACGGCTACTCCCCGGGCGACATACTCCTGTACGGATCGTCGATGGGGGCCGCCGTCGCCCTCAAGGCCGCCTGCATCCACTCTCCGTCCCCGCTGGGCGGCGTGCTGGCCCACGCCTGCTATACGGATTTCTTCGCCGCGGCGAAGCAGAAGCTGGGCCCTTTCAGGACCGGGGTGCTGAAGGCCCTTCTCCCGGGAGAGGCCAGGAGGGGGCTGGAGGACTTCAGGCCGGCGGACTACGCGATAGCGACGACCCGGCTCACGCCGCTGGTCTTCATCAGCGGCACCAGGGATTCCGTATGCCCTCCGGAGATGGGCTCGGCTCTCGCCGACTCGTCCGCCAGGGGGCTCTTCATGGCTCTGTCCGGAGCGGGGCATCCCCACTGGGAGAAACCCGAACTCCAGAACTCATGGCAGATGGAGAAGGCGGTGAACCTTGCCCTGGACTGGATTGCAGGTGATCTGACCGTGGAGGGGACCCTGTTCGTTGACGAGGAATGCAATTACCGCAATGTTCCCCGATTCAGGAAAAACAACTCCAGGAGCGGCGGTTCGAAATGAAGGGTTTCAAGGAATCAGGCGAGCTGGCGATGGCTTTTGCCGCCGTCCTTCGTGACATGAACGGCGAGTTCGCGGAGTCCGACCATCTCCCGGTCGTGAGCGACGCCGACTACGAGGCCTACCAGGCTCTGATGGCCCGTCTCGTCCTTCTCCAGCGCGAGCTGGACGACTTCATCGACAGGGCCATGGCTCTCGAAACCACCATGCAGGAGGCGCCCTTCCAGATACTCGACTTCTCGTCGGAGTGGGAAGGTTTCTAGAACCTCATCCGGCGGTCAGCCCGCCATGTACTTCCGCCTCACCCACCACAGCACGAGCACGGCCATGCCCAGCAGCGCCGCGGTCCCGAGGAAGGCGGCGAGGAGCCGGTGCCTGACGCTCACGTACACGCCACCCTCGAACAGCGGCAGCTCGACCCAGTAGTAGGAGCCTCCGGACATTCGGACCCTGGTTCCGCCCCGGGCCCGGATCACCCTGCCCCGTTCGTCGAGCCAGCTCCATCTGGCCTCCGGGAAGTCCACCAGATAGGTGCCCTGCTCCTCGTCGGTCTCCAGGAGATGCGGCGGCCCGGGGTCGACCTCGATCGAGGAAACGGTTCTCAGGAAGGTCTCCATGCTGTCTGTGGAGAAGGCCGCTGCATCCGTCGTGATCGAGGCGGTCGACACCCAGTAGCGGGCTCCTGCCGTCCCCGAGGAGCTGTCCGCGAGGGACTGAAGGAACTCCTCCGGGGACGCGGGACGCGCCAGAAGAACGAGCAGAAGAAGTTCAGACAAGTATCATCCTCCGAAGCGCGGCGAGCATCTCGTCCCTGGAGGCAGGGACCTGGAGGTGCATCACCGAGCTGACCGTTAGAGGTATCCTGGGTTTCACTCCGGACGCCAGGATGATCGACTGGCCGGGAACCCTGGCGGCGAGACAGGAGACGATCCCGTGCTCGCCCGGTCTGGGTCTGATCACCAGCGCCCTGCTGGCGAGCTGCATCTCCGAAAGGTCGGGGAGGTTCGAAGCCAGGCAGAAGGGTTCCGAGAGCCCCTGCATGACCGCCTCGATCTCGGCCGTGAACCAGTCGTCCGTCGAATAGACGGTCACCTGCCTTCTCTCGCCCAGATCCCTGCCCGTTATGGGGAAGGCCACCATGACCTCGTCGATGCCGTTCTCCGAGGTTTTCGCCATCCATCCTCCGAGCCCTGCGATGTCTCTCTCCATCGAGGCGAGCAGGGCGCTCTGGCCCGGCAGGATCACCGGATAGGTCCGGAAGCCGGCGATGCCGTACAGGGCGGGGAAGATGGTCCTGCCGGAGAGCATCCTGCCCTCGGGCACCTCCGCGATTCTCAGGGATGCCTTTCTGTCGGGCATCATCGGAGCCATCTGCCTCAACAGATCCAGCAGATACTCGGAGAGGGCCTGTGACGACAGCCATACTTCTGTAGAGCCCGAGGAAGCCTCCTCGGTGGGGAGGAACTCCCATCCGTATATCTCGCACACCGACGCGAGAGCGGAGCGGAACGAGGAAGGCTCGCCCTCAGCGCCGGACGAACCCGGTCCGGAAAGAATCTGGATCTCCTCGATCCCGGCCGATCTCTCATCCAGCATCAGGTGGAAGATCTGCCCCTTCCCGGGGCCGGGCGACATCTTGCTGAAACAGCGTCTCCCGCCGGCAAGCGCCACCTCGATGCTGTCGGGCAGGAACACGTCCGCCATGGCCAGCTCGAGCTGGCGCACGATCCTAGGACCTGCGATCCTGTCCAGATGCCTCGCCGCCGCCTGTCCACGGACGGTTGCGGAAGCGACTCCGGCGACCGTATCCATCCAGGCGTTCCAGGAGAGCACCGTGCCGGACCTGTCGTAGATGGCCGTTCCTCCGGGCATCCTCTCGGAGCCCGGCTCCGACGGGTCGGGTATCCACCTCGTCCACCTGATCGAGTGACCCTGTCCGCACTGCTGCATCTCCTCGATCCAGCCGTCGCGGAAGTGCGCGGAAGCCTGCTCCTTTTCGCCCTTGAAGCTGCGGAGGACGGGGCATCCTTCGCAGGGCGCCTCCCTGCCGTAGAAGGAGAAGCACGACTGGAGCGAAGAGCCCTCGGGCTGCCACAGAACCTTGAATCCCTCCATGTACGCAGCCTTCCAGGCCGCGGAGGCGGGTTCCCTGACCGGCGCGGCCTGATCCCGCCGACAGAAGCGTTCGAAGAGCCTCGCCACCGCCTTCGCCATGCCTGTGTCCGCGTGCCGCTGAGAGTCGTACCTGATCCTCAGAAGCCTGCCCCCGAGCATCTTCACGTCGAGGGTGGCTGCATCCGGTAAGGCGTCGGAATGGGCGGCCGTGGACATTCCGGCGGTCTGACCGGCCTGGGATGTGGTCACCTCGATGCGTGACGCACCGGTCTGCGCCGCTATGTCGTCCAGAACTCCCGGGAGATCCTGCCAGGAGGACACTCCACGGTCGTGGAGGAGCTTCTCGATGGATTCGAGTACCGACTTCCTGCTCTCCAGCTCCACCCTGGCCCGCGTCGCCGATGCAAGCTCCAGGCGCATCGCCAGGATCGGGAGGATCACGGAAGCCTTGTGTTCGAGTGCAAGCGGGCTTGGAGCGCCGTAGAAGACACCCATGAACATGCCGGACCTGCCGAAGGACTTGATGAAGACATGTCCGCTTGCGTCGTTCTCCCCGGAGTCGATCCATTCCGAGGTTTCGACGCCTGCGTTCGACAGGAGCCCGCCGGGCGCGAAGTCGTCCTCCGTCACCGGGCTGTTCCTGGATGCCAGCATGGCATAGGAGTCGCCCTGCTTCTCGAAGACTGCTCCCCCCGTCGCCCCGAAGGCCTCGAGCGTGGAGTCGAGTTCGAGGGCCGCGCTTGCTGGAGCCCTGGATTCCAGCCCCGTCAGGATCGTCTCCCATCCGGTAGCGAGGGATTCGGGCAGAGGGGTGACTGTCATCCATATCGATCCGTCGGCCTGCCTGACGGGCATGTTGATGAGTTCGTGGCGCCTCCCCCAGCGGTCGAGTACCGTTACGAGGCTCGACTGACCAGTGGGCGAGCCGGTGAAGCTCTTGAGGAAATCGCTCCCCGAAAGTTCCCATGGGGTGTACCCGAGCAGAGCGACAGCGGCGGGCGTGGCCAGAGGCAGGCTGTCTCCCCTGGAGAGGCAGAATGCCGGGATGGACGCCAGCCGTTCCGCTCCCTCTCCAGTAAGAAGGTAAAAGAAGAACTCCTCCGCCTGGACCCGTGCGGCGACCGTGACGAGGCCGGGGTCGGCCGCGATCTGCAGGATCGAATAGCGACCGTTCTGCGGAATCCTCTTCGCGAGATCCCTGAGCGCCGGAATGGAGAACGGAGGGGCGGAGAAGCCCGGATCGGAGGAAACCGAGACGACGGAACCGTCGCTGATGACCGACCGGAGCAGGACAGGCGTTATCTCCATCTTTCCTCCTCGTCGCGCAAGATACCCTCAGTGCCGCCCCGGGGGGAAGTCCCATGCGGGTGAAGGGCCAATCCGTTGAGGAAAGGAAGCTTGCGCGGGGTTGTTGACACCCGTTTTTGGAGGGTGCATATACCCCCCCGCTCGGGTCACACCGGGCACCCCTTCGGGACGCTGAAGCTCCCTAGTCGGGGCTTGACACCCAGGGATCATTTGTCTAGAGTTACCTTTCGCCGGTTGGCGACCGATCTTTGAAATCGCAGAGAAGACAGATACTGCAAACGCACTGTGCGGGACCCGAAGCATGAGCTTCAGGTACCGGAAATTAGATTCCGTCAGGAATCAAAACTTTTCTTTTGCGGAGAGTTTGATCCTGGCTCAGGACGAACGCTGGCGGCGTGGATAAGGCATGCAAGTCGAACGGGATGGGGATTCAAGCAATTGTGTCCCTTGAGAGTGGCGAACGGGTGAGTAACACGTGGGTAACATACCTCCGGGTGGGGGATAACTCAGGGAAACCTGGGCTAATACCGCATACGGTCAGACTGCCCATGGCAGATTGATCAAAGGTGGGGACCTTCGGGCCTGCCGCCTGGAGATTGGCCCGCGTCCCATTAGCTTGTTGGCGGGGTAAAGGCCCACCAAGGCGACGATGGGTAGCCGGCCTGAGAGGGTGTCCGGCCACACTGGGATTGAGATACGGCCCAGACTCCTTCGGGAGGCAGCAGTCGAGAATCTTCCCCAATGGGCGAAAGCCTGAGGGAGCGACGCCGCGTGAGGGATGAAGGCCCTTTGGGTTGTAAACCTCTGTTAGGGGGAAAGAAAAGCAGTGGAAGCAATATGTCCATTGCCTGACGTTACCCCCAGAGAAAGCTCCGGCCAACTCCGTGCCAGCAGCCGCGGTAATACGGGGGGAGTAAGCGTTGTCCGGAATCATTGGGCGTAAAGGGCGTGTAGGCGGCTTGGCAAGTCGAATGTGAAATCCTACGGCTCAACCGTGGAACTGCGTTCGAAACTGCCTTGCTTGAGTGCGGGAGAGGTGTGCGGAATTCCTGGTGTAGCGGTGGAATGCGTAGATATCAGGAAGAACACCGGTGGCGAAGGCGGCACACTGGCCCAGCACTGACGCTGAGGCGCGAAAGCGTGGGGAGCGAACGGGATTAGATACCCCGGTAGTCCACGCTGTAAACTTTGGGCACTAGGTATTGGAGGTCTCAACCCCTTCAGTGCCGTAGCTAACGCGTTAAGTGCCCCGCCTGGGGAGTACGGTCGCAAGGCTGAAACTCAAAGGAATTGACGGGGGCCCGCACAAGCGGTGGAGCATGTGGTTTAATTCGATGCAACGCGAAGAACCTTACCGGGGTTTGACATGGGAGCCTCGCCGCAAGGCGAGGTCAGCCCTATGAAAGTAGGGTGTGTCCACACAGGTGCTGCATGGCTGTCGTCAGCTCGTGTCGTGAGATGTTGGGTTAAGTCCCGCAACGAGCGCAACCCTCGCCGATAGTTACCAACGGGTCATGCCGGGGACTCTATCGGGACTGCCGGTGATAAACCGGAGGAAGGTGGGGATGATGTCAAGTCATCATGGCCCTTACATCCCGGGCTACACACGTGCTACAATGGTCGGTACAGCGGGTTGCAATACCGCGAGGTGGAGCAAATCCTCAAAGCCGGCCTCAGTACGGATTGGAGTCTGCAACTCGACTCCATGAAGCCGGAATCGCTAGTAATCGCGGATCAGAATGCCGCGGTGAATACGTTCCCGGGCCTTGTACACACCGCCCGTCAAGCCATGGGAATCGGCAGCACTCGAAGTCGCTGGCCTAACCGCAAGGGGGGAGGCGCCGAAAGTGAAGCCGATGACTGGGGCTAAGTCGTAACAAGGTAGCCGTACCGGAAGGTGTGGCTGGATCACCTCCTTTCTAAGGTGTGTAACCGGATGGCCGAGAGGTCGTCCGGCACTCCAGGTTGAGCACAGTGTGCGAGTGGTGTCTGTCTTCTCTCGATTCATACTTTTGCCGGGGGGCTTAGTGACCTCCCGCCCTGTGCGGGCCTGTAGCTCAGGTGGTTAGAGCGCGCGCCTGATAAGCGCGAGGTCACTAGTTCGAGTCTAGTCAGGCCCACCAGGGTCTGAAGGCTACCGGTAAAAGGGGGTGTAGCTCAGTTGGCAGAGCGACGGCTTTGCAAGCCGTAGGTCGCCGGTTCGAGCCCGGCCATCTCCACCAGAAGAGCGAGGTGATCGCGCAGTTCTTTGACATCTATACAGGGCGAACGATTCTTCACTAGTACCTGAGGATTTGTAATGAAGCTACCAAGGGCATACGGTGGATGCCTTGGCACAGGCAGGCGATGAAGGACGTGGTAAGCTGCGATAAGCTCCGGTGAGGTGCAAGCAACCTTTGACCCGGAGATCTCCGAATGGGAAAACCCACCTGGAATAAAAGACCAGGTATCTCCTTACTGAACACATAGGTTTGGAGAGGCTAACCCGGGGAACTGAAACATCTTAGTACCCGGAGGAAGAGAAAGCGAAAGCGATTCCCTGAGTAGAGGCGATCGAAACGGGAAGAGTCTAAACCGAGCGGTGCGTGATAGCTGCGCAAGCGTTGCACCGCCGGGGTAGAGGGAAGTGTCCGGAGGATGCGTCACCTCGGATCGAAAAGCATGCTAGCAGAAGCTTCTGGAAAGTTGCTCCAAAGAGGGTGAAAGGCCCGTACGCGAAAGCATGCTCTGGATCTGGGACACTCTCCCAAGTAGCACGGGGCACGTGAAATCCTGTGTGAATCCGGGCGGACCACCGCCTAAGACTAAACACTCGCCTGTGACCGATAGTGAACTAGTACCGTGAGGGAAAGGTGAAAAGCACCCCTGGCGGGGAGTGAAATAGTACCTGAAACCGTGTGCCTACAAGCAGTCGGAGCAGACTTGTTCTGTGACGGCGTGCCTTTTGCATAATGAGCCGGGGAGTTGCTCGTACGTAGCGAGGTTAAGGCCGGGAGGCCGGAGCCGCAGGGAAACCGAGTCTGAACAGGGCGATTCAGTTGCGTACGGCAGACCCGAAGCCAGGTGATCTATCCATGGCCAGGCTGAAACTTGGGTAAAACCAAGCGGAGGGCCGAACCCACTAACGTTGAAAAGTTAGGGGATGAGCTGTGGATAGGGGTGAAAGGCCAAACAAACCTGGAGATAGCTGGTTCTCCTCGAAATAGCTCTAGGGCTAGCGTCGATGCAGTGTTCCGGAGGTAGAGCACTGGATGGGTTAAGGGGCCTACAAGCTTACTGACCCCAACCAAACTCCGAATGCCGGAACATGGTCTACGGCAGTCAGGCCGCGGGGGCTAAGCTCCACGGCCGAGAGGGAAACAACCCAGACCGCCGGCTAAGGTCCCCAAGCATACGTTAAGTGTATCTAAGGAAGTGGAGTTGCTTAGACAACTGGGATGTTGGCTTAGAAGCAGCCATTCATTTAAAGAGTGCGTAACAGCTCACCAGTCAATGCGATTCTGCGCCGATAATAATCGGGGCTCAAACGTATCACCGAAGCCGCGGACTGTCGCCTTGAGCGACAGTGGTAGAGGAGCGTTCCGTATGCGCTGAAGGTGTCCTGTGAGGGATGCTGGAGTGTACGGAAGTGATCATCCCGGCATGAGTAGCGATAATGCAGGTGAGAAACCTGCACACCGAAAGCCTAAGGTTTCCTGGGCAAGGCTGATCCTCCCAGGGTAAGTCGGGTCCTAAGCACAGGCCGAAAGGCGTAAGCGATGGGAAGCAGGTGAATATTCCTGCACCATTGTGTGTGCGTTCGAGCGATGGGGTGACGCGGAAGGTAGGGCCATCCGGGTGATGGATGTCCCGGTTTGCACCTGTAGGAGGGAGCGGCAGGCAAATCCACCGCTCCAACTCCGAGGGGTGTGACGAGAGCTTCGGCTCGCAAAGTGGTCGTGTCCATGCCGCCGAGAAAAACCTCTAAGCGAGTACACATAATGTCCGTACCGCAAACCGACACAGGTAGGCGAGGAGAGGATCCTCAGGTGTTCGAGCTAACCCGGGTTAAGGAACTAGGCAAAATGGTCCCGTAACTTAGGGATAAGGGACGCCCGGTCTGGTGACGGTGTACAACCTGAGCCGGGCTGGGCCGCAGAGAAATGGCCTGGGCGACTGTTTACTAAAAACACACGTCTCTGCCAAGTCGTAAGACGACGTATAGGGACTGACACCTGCCCGGTGCTGGAGCGTTAAGGGGAGAGGTCAGAATGCGCCTAACCGTGCATTCGAAGCTTTGAACTGAAGCCCCAGTAAACGGCGGCCGTAACTATAACGGTCCTAAGGTAGCGAAATTCCTTGTCGGGTAAGTTCCGACCCGCACGAATGGTGTAACGATTTGGGCACTGTCTCAACCCGGGGCTCGGCGAAATTGCAGTAGCGGTGAAGATACCGTTTTCCCGTGGAAGGACAGTAAGACCCCGTGGACCTTTACTGCAGCTTGATATTGGGTTCCGCCGTGGCGTGTGTAGGATAGGCGGGAGACTTTGAAGCCCGGTCGCCAGATCGGGTGGAGTCAACGTTGAAATACCGTCCTCGTTTCGTTGGAACTCTAACACGGGTCCGTGATCCGGATCGTGGACAGTGTCTGGTGGGCAGTTTGACTGGGGTGGTCGCCTCCAAAAAAGTAACGGAGGCGCCCAAAGGTTCCCTCAGCGCGGTCGGTAATCGCGCGTCGAGTGCAAAGGCACAAGGGAGCTTGACTGCGAGACGGACAGGTCGAGCAGGTACGAAAGTAGGGCTTAGTGATCCTGCGGTCCCGAGTGGAAGGGCCGTGGCTCAACGGATAAAAGGTACCCCGGGGATAACAGGCTGATCGCCACCGAGAGTTCACATCGACGTGGCGGTTTGGCACCTCGATGTCGGCTCAACGCATCCTGGGGCTGAACAAGGTCCCAAGGGTTCGGCTGTTCGCCGATTAAAGCGTTACGCGAGCTGGGTTTAGAACGTCGTGAGACAGTTCGGTCCCTATCCTCCACGGGCGTAGGAAGCTTGAGGGGATCTGTCTTTAGTACGAGAGGACCGAGACGGACGCACCTCTAGTGTACCAGTTGTCCCGCCAGGGGCACCGCTGGGTAGCTACGTGCGGACCAGGATAAGCGCTGAAAGCATCTAAGTGCGAAACCGGCCCCAAGACTAGGCTTCCCGACCGCAAGGTCCTAAAGGCCACTCGGAGACTACGAGTTTGATAGGCCGCAGGTGTAAGCACAGTAATGTGTTCAGCCGAGCGGTACTAATCGGCCGTGCGGCTTCATTACTAATACTCAGGTAGCCGTGGAGAACTGTCCGCCCTGTATAGTTGTGAAAGAATTGCGCCGGAGTTTCCGGTGACCATGGCGGAGGGGCCACACCCGTTCCCATTCCGAACACGGAAGTTAAGCCCTCCAGCGCCGATGGTACTAGTCGGGAGACCGTCTGGGAGAGTAGGACGTCGCCGGATCTAAATGAAGCCCCCGGGGTATAGAGCCCCGGGGGCTTTTCTTTTATACTGGCGGATCGATCAGGCCCCCGGCCGGTATCACCGCTGGAATGCACGGAGGAAGAGTACGGCAGGTATCCTGATGGCGGTCGCGATAGCGACGAGAGCGCTGACGGCTCTCACTCTCGATACCGGAAGCGGGTTCGATGTGCCTGCCGACTCAACAGGTCTCGATTCGATATCGATCCTCGTGGACAGCATAATTGCCGATGCAATAACCTATCTGGGCACCCCATACGTCTACGGGGGCACAGGTCCGGACGGCTTCGACTGCAGCGGCCTCATCTGCCGCGTCTTCGCGGACAACGGTCTGGATCTCCCGAGAACGGTCACCGCGATGGAGTCGATGGGTGTGACGGTCGAGAGGGAGGACCTGCTCCCGGGCGACCTCCTCATTTTCGAATCCCCCAAGCATGTCGGCCTCTACCTGGGCGACGGGCTCTTCATACACTCGTCATCATACCAGGGCAGGGGAGTCGTCGTAACCGAGCTGTCACAGGCCAACTACGCGCGCAGGTACTCCTCGGCCCGACGAATGATATGCCCTGCCCCGTGAGCGTACTCCTTTCATCGAAAGCTCCGGCATGACCACCCGGATCCATCCCGGTACCGGGAGGACATGCGGTTGCTCCGGCATCACCGAGCTTTCGGCCGTATCGATAGTCTGGGCCTTCTCGTTCGGGATCATCCGATCCTCCCTGTCCGGGCTCGACCCGTCTCTTGTCGCCTGCCTCAGGATGCTGCTGGCAAGCCTCGTCATGCTGCCCTTCCTCCGTGCCGGAAGGCTGCCTGTCCGGGCCGTCCTGCTCCTCATGGCAACCGGTGCCGTCCAGTTCGGCCTGATGTACGCCGTCTACATCGAGTCATTCCAGAGCCTCGAGGCCTGGGAGGTCGCGATGCTCACGGTTACCACGCCTCTCTTCGTTGCAGCATTCGACTGGCTGGCATGCCGGCGCGGGGGGCTTCCGATACTCGTGGCGTCGACCGCCGCAGTAGCCGGTGGGGCGATCCTCTTGTGGAACAGACCTTCTTCGCCGGTATTCGTAGACGGGCTGATACTCGTGCAGCTCTCGAACATCTTCTTCGCTGCTGGTCAGATAGCCTTCAGGCGTATCGACCGTGCCTTCGAAATGCCGAGGACCATCCAGGTGATCGCTCTGATGTATCTTGGAGGGCTGATCGCGACTCTGCCCGGCGCCATCCCCGCGGCAGGATCGATTCTGTCGCTCACGATGCGGCAGGTCGCGGCAGTCGTCTATCTCGGAGTGGTCGCAAGCGGGGTCTGCTTCATGGTGTGGAACCAGGGTGCAACCAAGGTCGAGTCGGGAGTCCTCGCGGCCTTCAACAACGCGAAGATCCCGCTTTCGGTCCTGGCTTCGATCGTCTTCTTCGGCGAGCGGCCTTCGCTCTGGAAGCTTGCCGCAGGAAGCCTGCTCATCCTGGCAGGTGTTCTGGCCGGCAGAGCCGTCAGATCTCCGGAAGCCCCATCAGACACCCACACCCGAGAGAAGACCGGTCCAGCGGACACATAGCCCTGGAACACCGGAAGCCACATACGTGTCTGACAACCGGACCCGCCTGCGCGGACAGTCCTGTCGACCCGGCGCTATGCGTCAGAGGATGCAGAGGGCGGTAGTCCCCTCCCAGGTGCTGTCGAGCTGCTCATAGGAGCCGTCAGCCGTGCTCGTCTTCCACAGGCTGCCCTCCCAGACGCAGTAGACATAGCCGCCCTGGGCCGCGATCTCGGTCGATCCGGCATATCCGCCGCCCAGGCTTGCGTAGTCTCCGCTGTAGGCGTTCACCGAATAGAGGATGTCATCCTGGATGACGTAGAGGTAGTCGCCGGAGCCGGTGGCGGCGGTGGTGCCGGCATAGGTCGAGGGGAGCGCCGTGTAGTCGCCCGAGTACGGATCAGTCCTGTACAGGGCGCCGTTCTGGATGACCATCAGGGCGTTGCCCGCCCAAGCGAGGTGCTGTACCCCTGCGTAGTCGCCCGGTATAGAGGTCCAGGAGCCGTCGGACGGATCTATCATGTAGACGGAGGAGCCCTGTGCCGCGAAGAGGTGCCCTCCGCCCGCCGCGAGCGCGGAAGTCCCGTTCCAGCTCTCGCTCAGCAGGGTCCAGGAGCCGGTCGCAGGATCAGCTTCGTACAGGGCGTCGCCCTGGATGGCGTAGAGCATCCCGTTCAAGGAAACCATCAGCTCGGTTCCGTTCCAGGATTCCGTAAGCGGCTGCCAGGAGCCGTCCGTCGTGCTGATTCTGTAGAGAACGTCACTCTGGATCGCATAGAGCGACGCGGCGGAAGCGGGAATGGTCATGATCAGCAATGCAGCGATCAATACGCAGGCATTCCTCATGGTCGGTGTATCCCCCCTGACGATAGAGTCGGTGCTACTCCCAGCTGGGAATCCCGTCGACGATGCTTCCATGGCTCGGGTACAGAGGCATGGGACAGGTGAGGGAATAAGTCTCGAACCCCAACTCGATCAGATAGTCGTAACCGCATCCGGGACAAACCATGTAAGGACCCAGGCCTGCTTCCAGCATCTCCAGCATGGTGCCGTATCTATCGAATTGCCCATAATACAGCGCTTCCATCGTAGCGATTGATCTCATCTGCGATCTGCAATGTAAAAGTGGATTGACATACCCGGGCCCACTGTATCCGGGCCCCCCCCCGGGATGCACCGGATAATTCGGGCACTGGATCCAGAAACTGTCAGGTCCGCCGAAAGTGACCTCGTACCATTCCTCGGTCCACGGGCATGTGAGCGTGTCTCCAAGCAGAAGGTAAAGGTCTCCGACATCCGAGGCGTAACAGTTATACATACCGTAATACATAGATTGAGAAGAGCATAGAGTCGCGAGGTTCGTGGCGCACTCGTTGAATGTTACTTCCGGGATGGAGATCTCATCTCCGGTGGCTAATGGATCAGGTCCGGTGAGAGCGGAATTCGGCCCGTCGGCGGAGTCCGTACAACCTGCGA